>ERZ841116.1264-NODE-1264-length-13298-cov-11.641395_pt1 | contig 13298 bp, 9 predicted proteins | sample MGYA00519875_ERZ841116 | MGnify/ENA primary metagenome ERZ841116 (study PRJEB31850, sample SAMEA3708889) | human gut metagenome | biome: human gut; feature: human-associated habitat; material: faeces | place: China | collected 2014 ... | reverse complement strand
ATTTAATGTTTAGGAAGGTAAAAGCATGAAACGTTCAGAAAGATTAGTTGATATGGTTAAGTATCTTTTGGCTCGCCCTCATACTTTGATTGCATTACCATTTTTTGCAGATCGCTATGGTGCAGCAAAATCTTCAATTTCAGAAGATTTGGCAATTTTACGTCAAACTTTAGCCAACGATCAAAATGGAATTTTAGAAACTGTAGCGGGAGCAGCAGGTGGAGTAAGATACATTCCTTTTGTAGGAAAAAAAGAAGCTACAGACTATCTTCATGATTTAGCTGACCGTATTGAAGATCCTGATCGTATTTTACCCGGTAATTTTGTTTACTTATCCGATATTTTAGGTTCGCCGCAAGATTTACGCCAAATTGGGCAACTGATTGCTACCAAATATGCCTACAGTAATGTTGACTACGTAATGACGATTGAGACTAAAGGAATTGCTCTTGCACAAGCAGTAAGTCGTTTCTTAAATGTGCCATTTGTAATGGTTAGAAGACGTCCTAAAATTACTGAAGGATCAACAATTTCAGTTAATTATGTTGCTTCTTCAAGTGAACGAGTTGAAAAAATGGAGTTGGCCAAAAGACTCCTCCCAGAAGGAAGTAATGTACTAATTGTCGATGACTTCATGAAAGGTGGAGGCACTTTAACTGGGATGGAAGAACTAGTTAAAGAATTTAAAGGTACTGTTGCCGGTATGTGTGTACTTTGCGAAACAAAGTATGCCTCTCAAAAAGTAGTTGATGACTACCAATCTTTAATTAAAATCACTGAAGTTGACAGGGATAAGAAACTAATCAAAGTACGACCAGGTAATTTCTTAGAGCAGACAGACTTCAATCGTTTCCCAAAATGATATACTGATAGATAGCTTAAATACAATATTGAGGGGATATTAAATTCATGAATAAATATGTTGTTATCTTAGCTGCTGGAAAAGGTACCCGTATGAAGTCAAAACTTTACAAGGTATTACATAAGGTTTGCGGAAAAGCGATGGTAGAACATGTCGTTGAGGCAGCAAAGGGAACTAATCCAGATAAGATTATCACTGTTGTTGGTAATGGCGCAGAGAGTGTTAAAGATGTATTAGCAGGTCAGTCAGAATTTGCTTTTCAAGAAAAGCAATTAGGAACTGGAGATGCAGTTTTAGCAGCAAATGATCTATTAGAGAATTTAGAAGGATCAACTTTAGTTGCTACTGGGGATACTCCATTATTTACAGCTGAAACCTTTAATAACTTATTTAAAAAACACGAAGAGAGCGGAAATAGTGCAACTGTTTTGACCGCAAAAGCTCCAAATCCATTTGGCTATGGACGTATCATTCGTGACGAAGATGGAAATGTTCTGAGAATTGTTGAACAAAAAGATGGTACTCCAGAAGAGTTAGCTGTTGATGAAATTAATACTGGTGTTTTTTGTTTTGACAATAAAGAATTATTTAAAGCTCTAAAACAAGTAGGTAACGATAACGCGCAAGGTGAATACTATCTAACTGATGTTTTAGAAATTATGCGCAAGGCTGGTCACAAGGTTGGTGCATATGAAATGCCAGACTTTAGTGAAAGTCTAGGGGTTAACGACCGAATAGCTCTTGCTCAAGCAACTAAAATTATGCAAAGAAGAATCAATGAGGAATACATGAGAAATGGTGTATCATTTATTGATCCTGATACTGCATATATTGATAGCGATGTTAAAATTGGCAACGATACTGTTATCGAAGGAAATGTTGTTATTAAGGGTAAAACCGAAATTGGTAGTAACTGCTATATTACTAATAGTTCAAGAATCATTGACTCTAAGATCGGCAACAACGTAACTATTACTTCTTCAACTCTTCAAGAAGCTCAAATGGATGATAATACTGACATTGGTCCTAACTCACACCTTCGTCCAAAGGCCGTAATTCGCAAAGGTGCACATATTGGTAACTTTGTTGAAATTAAGAAGGCTGAAATTGGAGAAGATACTAAGGTAGGACACCTAACTTATGTTGGGGATGCAACTTTAGGTAAAGATATTAATATTGGCTGCGGAACTATTTTCTCTAACTACGATGGCGTTAAGAAGTTCCATACTAATGTTGGTGATCATTCATTCATTGGTGCAGGTGCTACGATTATTGCTCCAGTTAATATTGCCGATCATGCATTTGTTGCAGCAGATTCTACAATTACTAAAGATGTTGAGAAGTACGATATGGCAATTGCTAGAGGTAGACAAACTAATAAACCAGATTATTGGCACAAATTACCTTTGGCAAAAGACAAAGAATGGGAATAAATTTAAAAGAAGTTGTTAAATACAACTTCTTTTTTTGCTATTTACAAGCGTAACAGGCATTTTTTTGCTATTATTAAATGTGGAATTGTAATTTTTCGGTGGAGGAAATTATGTCTCAATTAGACAAAGAAATCAAAATTTTTGCGCTCAACTCTAATAAGCCTTTAGCAGAAAAAATTGCTAAAAAAGTAGGGGTTGAGCTCGGTAAGTCTGATGTTAAACGTTTCAGTGATGGTGAAATTCAAATTAACATCGATGAATCAGTTCGTGGTAAAGATGTTTATTTAGTGCAATCAACTTCAGCTCCAGTAAATGATAATTTAATGGAATTGTTAATCATGATTGATGCTGTTAAGCGTGCTTCGGCTAGAAGTGTTAACTTAGTAATGCCTTACTACGGATATGCACGTCAAGATAGAAAGACCCGTGCACGTGAACCAATTACAGCTAAGTTAGTAGCTGATATGTTACAAAAAGCTGGTGCTGATCGAGTACTTTCACTTGATTTACATGCCCCACAAATTCAAGGATTCTTTGATATCCCTGTTGATAATTTGATGGGTGCACCTCTTCTTGCGGACTACTTCTTAAGCCATGATTTAGAAAAAGATGCTGTTGTAGTTTCACCTGATCATGGTGGTGTAACTAGAGCAAGAAAGCTAGCAGAATTCCTTAAGACTCCAATTGCAATTGTTGACAAGCGCCGTCCAAAGGCAAATGTTGCTGAAGTTATGAACATTATTGGAGATGTAAAAGGCAAGCGTGCCATTATTATTGATGATATGATCGATACTGCTGGTACTATTACTTTAGCATCTCAAGCTTTAATGGATGCTGGTGCAACTGAAGTTTATGCTTCAGCTACCCATGCTGTTTTATCAGGTCCTGCAATTGAACGTTTGAATAATTCACCAATTAAGAAATTGATCTTAACTGATTCAATTAACCAACCTGAAGAAAAAGATTTATCTAAGGCTGAAATTGTTTCTGTTGGACCATTAATGGGTGAAGCAATTAAATTGATTCAAGAGCATAAACCAGTTAGTCCACTATTTAATACTCGTTTTCAATCACATAATTAAGTAATAAAAACCAATATCTATCTACTTAGGTATTGGTTTTTTTGTCCTATAAAAGCTATACCTTTATTTTAAAAATAGAAAAAGCGTTTACATATCTCGGATAATTAAGGTAGTATTAAACTATACAGTTTTGAAGAAGGAACTATGAGAATATGACTACTTTATCTGATGTAGCAAAAAAAGCTAGTGTATCTAAGATGACAGTATCGCGGGTTATTAATCATCCGCAACAGGTGACGCCAGAATTAAGAAAAATTGTGGAAAAAGCAATGGAGCAATTGAATTATCATCCCAATTCAATTGCGAGTGCTTTAGCTCATAATCGGACTAATGTGGTTAAATTGGTAATTTTAGAAGATATTGATACAACCGAGCCATACTATATGAATCTACTTTTTGGGATTGCTAAAGGACTAAGCAAAAAACACTACGCAATTCAATTAGCCACAGACAGGAATGTTGGCGGAGGAGACGGCTATATTATAACTGGTGGGCGAGCAACGGATGCAGAATGGTTAGATCAATTAGATAAACCTTTTGTTTTATTTGGAGAAAATCGTTATGGCTATGATTTTATTGATACAGATAACAAATTAGGTGAACAGCTGGCTACACAGTATGCACTTAATAAAAATTATCAATCAATTGTTTTCATTGGAATTGATGAAAAAGAGCCTTTTGAATATTCAAGAGAAGCCGGCTATATCAATACACTTCAGAAACATAATATGATTCCAAAAATTTTTCGAATCCAAAACCATAGTAGTCTGGCTGAAAAATTAATTATTGATAATTGGAGAAAATTCGCACCAAATACATGCTTTATTTGTGCTAGTGATCGAATTGCAGTCGGAGTAGTACGAGCTATACAAAGAAAGAATGGAAATATTCCTCGGGATTTTGGTGTGATTGGTTTTGACGGAGTCTTTTTAGATCAAGTCTCAAATCCAAAACTCACTACCGTTAAGCAAAATTTATTTAAGCTCGGTGAGCTTTTAGCTGAGATGATTCTGCAAAAAATTAAACAAGATGGAGCCCAGCAGGGTGAAGTCTTGATTGAACCAGAACTAATAAAAAGTGAATCTACAAGAAAGTAAGAAGCTGGCTAAACAGCTTCTTTTTTTGATACCGGTAACAGATAAAATTTATTGTAAGCGCTTATAATAATTGCTTAAAATAAAATTCATGGAGGATGTGTATTATGAGACATTGGTATGATCAAGCAATTATTTATCAAATATATCCTAAGTCTTTTCAAGATTCTAATAATGACGGTATTGGTGACTTAAATGGAATAAGAAAGAGAATACCGTATTTAAAGGAATTAGGAATCAATGCTGTTTGGCTAAATCCAATTTTTGTTTCTCCACAAGTGGATAATGGCTATGATGTATCAAATTATTTTGCTATTGATCCAAAGATGGGAACAATGGAGGATATGGACAACTTAATTAAAGAGATGCATGAGGCTGGTATTCATGTAATTATGGACTTTGTATTAAACCATACTTCTGATCAGCATCCCTGGTTTCAAGATGCTATAAAAAATCCAGAAAGTATATATCGTGACTATTATATTTTTGCTGGAGAAAACAATCAGCGTCCAAATAATTGGGGAAGTTTTTTCGGAGGAAGTGTTTGGGAAAAGGATCCTGCAGGAACTGGACAATTTTATTTCCATCTTTTTGATAAAAGAATGCCTGATTTGAATTGGAAGAATCCCGAAGTTAGACATGCAATGACTGAGATTGCAAAATATTGGTTGAAAAAGGGTATTGATGGATTAAGACTGGATGCCTTTATTCATATTGCAAAAGCCGATCTAAGACAGAATTTTCCGGTTAATAGTAAAGATGAAGAGCCAGTAATTGCAGAACCATTTTTTGCTAATTTACCACAAGTTCAAAAATGGATGCGTCCATTTTGTGAAGAAATAAAGCAAGATTATCCTGATGCATTGCTTTTAGGAGAAGCAGCAAGTGCAAATGTGAATTTGGCTGTGGATTATACAAATCAGGACAATCATTTAATGGATAGCGTAATTACTTTTAGATATTTTACTGAAGATCAAAGTAAGATCGATCCTAGTTTTTTGAGTAATTATCAACCTAAGCCATTAGATTGGGTTAAATTTAAACAAAATCAGACTATTTGGCAACAGACCTTAAGTGGAATTTCTAAACCTACTCTTTATTGGAATAATCATGATATGGCAAGGCTGGCAACTAGGATTGCTAAAAATGATATTCAAGCAAGAAGTTTAGCAATGCTGATGTACTTACAGTGCGGTATTCCAATCATTTATTATGGTGAAGAGCTGGGGATGAAAAATTTACAGTTTGAAGATATAAATAATTTTAAAGATGATACTGTAAAAGAGTTTGTGACGAGCGCAGAAAAAGCAGGTAAGACTTCAAAAGAAGCATTGTTAATGGCAAGCAAAACCCATAAGCTGCCTGCTCGAGGTCCAATGCCATGGGATAACGAAAGAAATAATGGCTTTACAGAGAAAGAGCCTTGGATTAAAGGCAAGAAGCTTGATAAGGCAAATGTAGCTGATGAAATAGCGGATGATAGTAGTATGTTTAACTTTTACAAAAAGCTTATTAGCTTGAAGAAAGAACAACTATTTCAAGAGGGTAATTATTATTTATGGCCAACGTCAAATAGTAGCTATGTCTATGAGCGTAATTTAAAAGACAAAAAAGCACTTATTGCTGTTTCTTTAAGTCAAGAACCGATTGAACTTGAAGTAGGAAAAGAATTTAGTAATGAAAGATTATCAGCTGGTCAATATGATTTAGTGGCAGGAGAATTAAGACTAGAGCCATATGCCGGAGTAGTATTAGAAAATTAAAAAGATTGAGGAATAAAATATGCAACTTGCAGCTTTAAAACACAGAACTGAAAGTGAAGATTGTTTTGTTATTGATCATTCACACGTTAAAATTAGACTTCATACAGCAAAAGATGATGTGGAAAAAGTAATTGTTCATTACACTGATAACTATTTACCACCAGAGCAAGCTAAGGAACTTGAGATGGAGAAAGCGGGTAGAGGTCAAGTTAGTGATTACTGGACAGCAACTTTAACTGCACCTTATCATCGGATTAAATACACCTTTGAAGTAATTGGAAAAGATGGAAGTCGTTATATCTTTGGTGATCGTAGTATTGAAAAATTTAGTGATGAAAAATTAAGAGAAGATGGAATGTATTTTAAAGTTCCATACTTCCACGATATTGATCGAATCAAAACACCAAAATGGCTAAAAGATATTGTTTGGTATCAAATTTTTCCAGAGCGTTTTGCTAATGGCGATAAAAGTAATGACCCAGCAAATGTTAAAGAATGGAATCCAGAAGATCATCCAGGCAGAGAAGATTTTTATGGTGGAGACTTACAGGGAGTTTTAGATCATCTAGATGATCTACAGAAATTAGGGGTTACGGGATTATATTTCTGCCCAATTTTTAAGGCAAGTTCTAATCATAAATATGACACAATTGATTATTTACAAGTAGATCCAGCTTTTGGAGACAAGGATTTATTTGCAAAAGTAGTTAATGAAGCACATAAGCGTGGGATGAAAGTGATGCTTGATGCTGTATTTAATCACTTAGGTGATCAATCAATGCAGTGGCAAGATGTAGTTAAAAATGGCGAAAAATCACGCTTTAAAGATTGGTTCCACATTAATTCATATCCTGTTGAACCATATCGTGACCCAAGTAAAGGTGAAAAAAATCCACCATATGAAACTTTTGCCTTCGAAAAACATATGCCTAAGTTAAATACGGCTAACCCAGAAGTACAGGACTTTTTATTAGAAATTGCGACCTACTGGGTAAAATATTTTGATATTGATGCTTGGCGGCTAGATGTTGCAAATGAAGTTGACCACCATTTCTGGAAGAGATTCCATGATGAATTAGTTAAAATAAAGCCTGATTTTTATATTGTTGGGGAAATATGGCATTCAGCTCGTCCATGGCTTCAGGGGGATCAATTTACAGGTGTAATGAATTATCCATATACTTTACAAATTGAAGACCACTTCTTTAAACATAAAATGGATGCTAAAGACCTTAGTGAACACCTAACTGATCAGTTAATGATGTATCCAGATATGGTTGACCAGGCTATGATGAATATGCTTGATTCTCACGATACGGCTAGAATTTTAACTTTAGCAAAAGACAATCAAGATTTAGCTTTGCAAGCAGTTGCGTATGAATTTGTTCAACCTGGAGTGCCATGTATTTACTATGGAACAGAGATGGGGATGAGCGGTGATAATGATCCGGATTGTCGTAAACCAATGGATTGGAGTAAGATAAATGGTCCGGTATGGCAAAGAGTCCATGAATTAGTGAAATTCAGACTAGATCATAGTGATACCTTAAATAAAGGTACGGTTAAGTTAACGGTAACAGAAAAAGGACTTCTAAAAGTTGAACGAACAGGCAAAGAAACAATAAAGGCCTACTATAATACTAGTAAACATAATGTGAAAATTGATAAAACAGCAGCTCTTAGTCAGAATTATAAAGCGAGAGTGTTAGCGCCAGATGGCTTTTTGATTGAGGTTAAAGCTTAATATATGAAGAATAAAAAGCAGCAATAAGATGCTGCTTTTTTTCTTATAAATTTTTGATACCGGTAACATTAAAACAAACATTGTTAAGCGCTTTCAATGATTAGATAATAGACTTGTAAATAAAAAGACTTCACGAAAGTGACGGAGAATGATGATGAAGAGAATTTTTGAGGTTGATCCTTGGAAAGTAACGACACATGAATTTTCTAAGGAAGATAAAAGGTTACAAGAAAGTATTACTGCAATTGGTAACGATTATATGGGAATGAGAGGAAACTTTGAGGAGGGTTACTCTGGCGACACACTTCAAGGAACATATTTAGCAGGTGTGTGGTTCCCAGATAAGACAGTTGTTGGTTGGTGGAAAAATGGATACCCAAAATACTTCGGTAAGACACCAAATGCTCCAAGTTTTATTGGAATTGGAATCACCGTCAATGGTGAAAAAATTGATTTAGCTAAAGTAAAGTTTAGTGATTTTGAATTATCTCTTGATATGCATCAAGGACTTCTTTCAAGAAGTTTTATCTATGAAGGTAATGATGTCAAAGTTAGATTTGAATTTGAACGTTTTCTTCATATCGTACAAAAAGAAGCGGCTTTGATTAAAGTAAAAGCCACAGTACTTGATGGAGAGGCCAAGATTGATTTTGATTCCACTTTAGATGGAACAGTTGTTAATGAAGATAGCAACTATGATGAACGCTTCTGGGTTCCACTTGGTGAGAATAAGGATACAAAAATTATTCAGGTAAAAACTAAGCCTAATCCTTATGAAGTGCCTCAATTCACAGTTTTACTTAAAGAATCTTTGCGCCACAATGGTGAACTAATTCAAACTGAAGTTTCTACTAAAGAAGCCAAGTTAAGCGAAAAGTTTTCAGTTGAATTAAGTGAAGGACAAAGCTACGAACTTGAAAAAAACGTTATTGTTGTAACAAGTAGAGATGTTGAAGAAAAAGATCAAGCAAGTGTTGCTGAAGATTTAATGAATAAGCTTCAATCAAAGAGCTTTGAAGAAAACTTAGCCGACCATACTGCTGAATGGCGAAAACGTTGGGACATGAGTGATGTTGAAATTTCTGGTGATGCAGCAGCACAACAGGGGATTAGATTTAATATTGCTCAATTGTTCATGACATACTACGGTGAAGATGAACGCTTGAACGTTGGTCCTAAGGGATTTACTGGTGAAAAATACGGTGGTGCTACTTATTGGGATACTGAGGCTTACATCGTTCCAATGTACTTAGGAATTACTAACCCAAGCGTTACTAAAGCCCTTCTTCAATATCGTCATAATCAATTGCCAGGTGCATATCACAATGCTAAGGAACAAGGCCTTCCAGGTGCCTTGTTCCCAATGGTAACTTTCAATGGTATTGAATGTCATAACGAATGGGAAATTACTTTTGAAGAAATTCACAGAAATGCTGATATTCCACATGCGATTGCTATGTATACCGAGTACACCGGTGATGATAGCTATGTTAAGAATGAAGGTATGGATGTCTTAGTTGGAACTGCAAGATTCTGGGCAGCTCGAGTTCACTGGTCTAAATGGCGTAACAAGTATGTAATGCACGGTGTGACTGGTCCTAACGAATATGAAAACAATGTTAACAACAACTGGTTTACCAACACTATGGCAAGATGGCTTCTGAAATATACACTAGAGCGTTTGCCACTTGCAACTAAGGAAGCTCAAGAACGAGTTCATGTTACTGAAGAAGAAAAAGAAAAGTGGCAAGACATTGTTGATAAGATTTATCTACCTGAAGATAAGGAATTAGGTATTTTCTTACAACAAGATGATTTTCTTGATAAAGAGATTCGTCCCGTTAGTGAAATTGAAGATCAACGTCCTATTAACCAACATTGGTCTTGGGATAAGATCTTAAGATCACCATTTATTAAACAAGCTGATGTTTTGCAAGGTATCTATTTCTTCCCAGAAAACTATACTAAGGATCAAAAAGAAAAGAACTTTGATTTCTATGAACCTTTAACTGTTCATGAAAGTTCACTTTCACCTTCAATTCACTCAGTTTTAGCTGCTGAATTAGGAAAGAAAGATAAGGCAGTTGAACTGTATGAAAGAACTGCAAGACTTGATTTAGATAATTACAACAATGATACAGTCGATGGTTTGCATATTACTTCGATGAGTGGATCATGGTTAGCTATTGTCCAAGGTTTTGCTGGGATGCGTTATGACCATGATCAGTTAAAATTTAAGCCATTTATTCCAGATAACTGGGATCACTATAGCTTTAAGATTAACTACCGTGGTCGGTTAATTAAGGTTTATGTTGATCATCAAGAAACCAAGATCTCTTTACTTAAAGGTAAAGATCTAGAAATTTTTGTTAATGATAAGAAGGTAATGCTTAAAGAAGGTGAAAGTGAATGCTTAAAGGACTAATTTTTGACTTAGATGGAGTTTTAACAAATTCAGCTGTCTATCATTTAACTGCTTGGAATAATTTAGCTAAGGAATTAGGGATTAACTTAACGGATGATCAACTTGATAGCTTAAGGGGTATTTCAAGAATGGATTCTTTAAATCTAATTTTGAAATATGGCGACCAGGAAGATAAATATTCTGAAGCAGAAAAAGAAAAGTTCGCAGCAGAAAAGAATACCAAATTTGTTGAACAAGTTGAAAAAATGACGCCAGCAGATATTTTGCCAGGTATTCCGGAACTACTTAGTGATGCAAAGAAACAAAACTTAAAAATGATTATTGCTTCTGCCTCAAAAAATGCACCTAAGATTTTAACTAAATTAGGAATTATGGATGAATTTGACGGCATTGTTGATCCAGCAACGCTTCATCACGGAAAACCAGATCCAGAAATTTATGAAAAAGCTCAAGAATTAGCTGGTTTAAATGCAGACGAAGTAATTAGTTTTGAAGATGCTCAAGCAGGTGTTCAATCAATTAAAAGTGCTGGTCAATTTGCAGTTGGAATTGGGGATAAAGAGGTCTTAAAAGAGGCTGATTATATTGTTCCAACTACTAAAGAATTGAAACTTTCAGAAATTGAATCAGTTTTTAATAAAAAATAAGAGGGAAGTAGGGAAAGAGAATGGTTGAAGTAGATTTAAACCATATCTATAAAAAGTACGAAGGAAATGATAAATATTCAGTTAATGACTTTGATTTACATATCAAAGATAAGGAATTTATCGTTTTTGTTGGACCATCTGGTTGTGGTAAATCAACTACTTTGAGAATGGTTGCTGGGCTAGAAGATATTTCTAAAGGTACTTTGGAAATTGACCATAAGGTAATGAATGACGTTGCACCTAAAGATAGAGACATTGCCATGGTTTTCCAAAACTATGCTTTGTACCCTCATATGTCAATTTACGACAACATGGCCTTTGGATTAAAGCTTCGTCATTATAAGAAAGATGAAATTGATAAACGAGTTAAGCATGCAGCAGATATTTTAGGTTTATCAGAATATCTTGATAAAAAGCCAGCTGAATTATCTGGTGGTCAAAGACAGCGTGTTGCCTTAGGACGAGCAATTGTCCGGGATGCGCCAATTTTCTTAATGGATGAACCTTTATCAAACTTGGATGCAAAATTGCGTGTCACAATGCGTGCTGAAATTGCTAAGTTACATCAAAATTTGGGAACTACTACGATTTATGTTACTCACGATCAAACTGAAGCCATGACTTTAGCAGATCGGGTAGTAGTTATGTCAGTGGGTAAAGTTCAACAAATTGGTACACCTCTAGAGGTTTACAATACGCCGGTAAATATGTTTGTTGCCGGTTTTATCGGATCTCCTCAAATGAACTTCTTTAATGTTCACTTTAAAGGAAATCGAATTAGCGATGGAAAAGGTCTAGATATCGAAATCCCTGAAGGTAAAGCAAAGATGCTTAAAGAAAAGGGATATGACGATAAAGATCTAGTATTTGGTATCCGTCCAGAAGATATTCATTCAGAGGAAGCATTCCTTGAAACTTGGCCTAACCAAATTGTTGAATCAACTGTTGTTGTTTCAGAATTGCTTGGTTCAACTATTCAGCTTTATCAAAAAGTAGATGGAACAGAATTTGTAGCCATTGTAAATGCCCGTGATTACCATACTCCAGGCGATAAAGTAAGAATGGGATTTGATGTGAATAAAGCCCACTTCTTTGATAAAGATACAACGAATGCTATTCGTTAACTTGCAGGAGAGGACGCTTCTGCAAAATATTGATTGGGTTTACAACGAGTGTGAAACTTGGTTCACGGTTGTAATAATGTATTTAGCCAGTCATGGCTAGGAGGAAAAATCATGAAGTTATGGAAAAAATTGGCTTTAGGTAGTGTTGTAGCAATATCTGCTATTTCATTAACTGCTTGTAGTAACAACTCTAACTCAAACGAATCAAAGAGCTCAAATAAGCAATTAACTCTTTGGGTAGATACTGCTCGTGTTAGTTGGTATAAGGGCGTGGTAAAGGACTTTGAAAAAGAACATCCTAATATTAAAGTTAAGGTTACTCAAAACCCTAATGGTTCAGCTAATGCAAAAACTGATGTTGCTAAAGACCCTTCAAAAGCCGCAGATGTATTTGGTGTTCCAAATGACCAATTAGGACAAATGGCAGATTCAGGTTACATTAACCCATTGTCACCAACTGATACTAAGGAAATTAAGAAGAATTCCGTTCCAGAAGCATACAAGGGTGTTGAATGGAAAGGTAAGCTTTACGCATATCCATACTCTGAACAAGCTCAAACTGTTTACTATGACAAGTCTAAGCTTTCACCAGAAGATGTTAAATCTTGGAAGACTATGACTTCTAAAGGTGTAGTTGCAACTGACTTCACTAATGCTTACGTAATGTGGCCAGTAATGTTCTCAGCAGGTACAAAGTTATTTGGTAATAGCGGAGAAGATGTAAAAGGCTCCACTATGGATTCACAAAATGGTGTAAATGCAATGAAGTGGTACGCTGAACAAAAGAACAATAAAGGCGTTATGCAAACTTCAAATGCACTTAATCAATTGAAGAAGGGTAATGCTCAAGCTATCTTAGATGGTCCATGGAACGCAGCTAATATTAAGAAGATTTTAGGTAAGAACTTAGGAGTTGCTCCATATCCAACTATTGAAGTAGGCGGTAAGACTGCTCAAATGGAAGCTTTCTTAGGTATTGAATGTTTCGCTGTTAACTCACATACTTCTAATGCTAAGAATGCAGCAATTTTGGCTAAATACTTATCTAACAAAGAAAACCAATTAATTGTTCACAAGAATGCTGGTGAAATTCCTGTAAACAAGGCAGCTCAAAATACTGCAGA
>ERZ841116.1263-NODE-1263-length-13298-cov-17.087593_pt1 | contig 13298 bp, 9 predicted proteins | sample MGYA00519875_ERZ841116 | MGnify/ENA primary metagenome ERZ841116 (study PRJEB31850, sample SAMEA3708889) | human gut metagenome | biome: human gut; feature: human-associated habitat; material: faeces | place: China | collected 2014 ... | reverse complement strand
ACTTCCGTAACGTTCAAGAAGGCGAAATCGCGCCAGATGGTCAGCCAATCAAGTTTACGCGTGGGATCGAGCTGGGACACATCTTCAAGCTTGGTACGCATTATTCTAAGATCTTAGGCGCGCAGGTGCTGGATCAAAACGGCCGACAAACCGATATGGTAATGGGCTGCTATGGCATCGGCGTCTCACGGCTGCTCTCGGCGGTTGCCGAACAGACGGCTGACGAACATGGGCTGGCATGGCCGGACAGCATCGCGCCATTTGACGTGCATGTAATTCCGGTTAACGCTAAAAACGAAGAACAGATGCAGATGGCCGAAAGCATCACCAAAGCCTTGGAAGCAGCTGGCTATGAAGTACTGCTCGACGATCGCAAGGAACGGGCCGGCGTTAAGTTTGCCGATGCCGATCTGATTGGCCTGCCATTGCGGGTTACGGTCGGCAAGAAAGCCAGTGAAGGGATCGTTGAGGTCAAGATCCGCAAGACCGGCGAGACGATTGAGATCAAGCAGGAAGAAATTGAAAACACGGTTGGCATTTTGCTTAAGCAGCTGACGCCAGCTACCGAGACAGCCGCTGACTAATTATTGAGCGGCAGACTTTACAAAAGGTGGTTTAAAGGTAGAATAGATTCTGCTTTTAGCCGCTTTTTTTAATGAAATCAGAGAGGAGCATTGGAGTGGAGTTATCACGACATGAACTGTTTAAGCACTTGCTGGATCAGCTGAACATGGCTAAAGACGATCCTGCTTTTAAAGACGGCAAGATCAAGCAGGTAATCGTTCACCGCAAGTCCAAGTGCTGGGAATTTGATATCGTCCTGCGCAAGGTAATGCCTTATGAATTGTTTCGCCAGTTCGTCTCAGCTTTGCAGATCAGTTTTCGCGAGCTGGCGGGCGTGGATGCCAAAGTCAGAATCGATACGCCGACTGATGAATTGGATGCTAAGGCGATCGGCGACTATTGGTCATACGTAGTCGATGCCGAAGTCGGTGAATCCCCAATGGCACGCGAGGTCTGCGCCAAGACGATTCCTGAAGTCGATGGCAACCGAGTGCAGCTGCTGCTGGAAAACGAGGCCATCAAAGACTTTTTCGTCAAGAACCTTTTAAGTGCAATTGAAGAAGGCTATCAAAAAGTCGGTTTTCCACAGTTTCGGATTCATCCATTGGTCGATCAGTCAGCTTCCGAGCAAAAGATCAAGGAACTCAAGGCCAAACAGCAGCAGCAGGACCAGGAGCTGGTTAAAAAAGCTATGGAGCGCCTGCAGCAGCAAAAGGCCGAAAAAAAGCAGCAGGAATCCGCGCTGCCTGATCTGGGCGATGGTCCGCTGGTCATTGGCAAGCCGATCAATCCCAAAGAGCCGGTACGACGGATGGCTGAGATTACTGAAGAAGAGCGCAACGTGGTCGTGGAAGGCTATGTCTTTTCAAAAGAAGTCCGTGAGCTGCGCAGTGGCCGGCAATTGCTGATTTTGGAAGTAACCGACTACACGTCATCGTTTGCCATTAAGAAGTTCTCCAACAACAAAGAAGACGAGGCCAAGTTTGCGGCAATCAAAGAAGGCGAGTGGATCAAGGCACGCGGTCCGGTTCAAGAAGATACCTACATGCGTGATTTGACGATCATGGCCTATGCCATCCAGCAGGTCAGTCATCCCGCCAGAAAAGATACTGCAGAAGGCGAGAAACGGGTTGAACTGCATCTGCATACTACGATGAGCACGATGGATGCCACCAACTCGATTTCTGATTACATCAAACAGGCAGAAAAATGGGGAATGAAGGCAATCGCGGTCACCGATCATGCCGGCGTCCAGGCGTTCCCCGAAGCGTTTAATGCCAGCCACGACAAAAAGGGCAATGCCAAGATCAAGATTTTATATGGGGTCGAGGCGAATGTCGTTGATGACGGGATTCCGCTGGTCTATAACGAAAACCATGATGAGCTTTTAGGCAATACCTATGTCATCTTTGACGTGGAAACGACGGGACTTTCCGCCATCTATGACAAGGTGATTCAGCTGTCGGCCGTTAAGATGCGGGACGGCGAGGTGCTGGACTCGTTTAATCAGTTTATCGATCCAGGCTTTCCGCTTTCTGAACAGACTAAGGAACTGACCAAGATCACTGATGAGGACGTTAAGGGATCCAAATCGGAAACTGAGGTCTTTCAGATGTTCCAGGACTTTTGTGAAGGCTGTCTGCTGGCTGGACACAACGTCAGCTTTGACATGGGCTTTTTGAATACCGGTTATGAACGCGATGGCTTGCCGCGCATTACGGCTCCGGTTATCGATACCCTGCCGCTGGCGCGCTTCTTGCATCCAGAAATGCACCGGTTCACGCTGGATACGCTGAGCCGCAAGTTTAAGGTTGGTCTTGATCATCACCACCGGGCCGATCATGATGCCGAGGCAACGGGACATCTGCTGCACATCTTTTTAAGAGATGCCGAGAAGCGCTACGATGCCAAATACGTTGATGACTTGAACAAGCATATGGCGGACAATGGCGCTTATCGTCATGGCCGACCGTTTCATGCCACTGCTTTTGCCAAGAATCACACGGGGCTGAAGAATCTTTACAAACTGGTCTCGTTGGCCAACGTCAAATACTTCTATCGGGTGCCGCGAATTCCGCGCAGCGTGCTCGACCACTATCGCGATGGCCTGCTGATCGGTACGGCCTGTTCAAAAGGCGAGGTCTTTACGGCGATGATGGAAAAGGGGTATACGGATGCCAAGCAAAAAGCGCAGTACTATGACTTTATTGAAGTGCAGCCCAAGCCTAACTACGCGCCTTTGATCGAGCAGCAGATCATCTCAAATACCGCGCATCTAGAAGACATTATCAAAAACATGGTCAAGCTGGGCGCGGATATTGACAAGCCGGTCGTGGCAACTGGCGACGCGCACTATCTGAATCCAGAAGACAAGATCTATCGTCACATTCTGATCAATTCTCAAGGTGGCGCCAATCCGCTTAACCGCACGCGCCGACCTGACGTTCCATTCCGCACGACTGATGATATGCTCAAGCAGTTTGCGTTTTTGGGCGAAGAAAAGGCGCATGAGATCGTGGTAGAAAATACCAATCGGCTGGCTGCTGAAATGGATGAGATGCGGCCAGTGCAAGACTCGCTGCACACGCCGAACATGAAGGGCGCCAACGAGGAACTGGCCAAGCGAACCTGGGATACGGCCCATGCCTGGTATGGCGATCCGTTGCCAAAACTGGTTAAGGATCGGGTCGAACTGGAGCTCAACTCAATTATCGGCAATGGTTACGCGGTTATTTATCTGATTGCCCAGCGTTTGGTAGCCAAGTCCAATAAAGACGGCTATCTGGTTGGCTCACGGGGATCGGTTGGATCTTCAGTCGTAGCCAATCTGGCAGGGATCACGGAAGTCAATGCCTTTCCGCCGCACTATCGCTGTCCCAACTGTCAATACAGCCATTTCTACACAAAAGGTGAGTACAGCTCGGGCTTTGATATGCCTGACAAAGACTGTCCCAAGTGCGGTACTTTGATGATCAAAGATGGTCACGACATTCCTTTCCAGACCTTCCTTGGCTTTAAGGGCAATAAGGTTCCCGATATCGATCTGAACTTCTCTGGCGACTACCAGCCAATCGCGCACAACTATATGAAGGTGCTGTTCGGCGAAAAGAACGTTTATCGAGCTGGGACGATTGGAACCGTGGCCGATAAGACTGCCTATGGATACGTCAAGGCGTTTGAGCGCGACACCGAGCAGCAGTTTAGAGGCGCCGAAGAAGACCGTTTGGCAAAAGGCGCGACCGGCGTTAAGCGAACGACTGGTCAGCACCCGGCTGGAATCATCATCGTGCCTGATGACATGAGTATCTACGACTTTACGCCGGTACAGTATCCAGCCGATGATCAAAATGCGGCCTGGGAAACCACGCACTTTGATTTCCATTCGATTCATGACAACATTTTGAAAATGGATATTCTGGGACATGATGATCCGACCATGATTCGGTTCCTGCAAGATCTTTCAGGCGTCAACCCCCAAACGATACCAATGGATGATCCAGGCGTGATGAGTCTGTTCTCCAGTCCCGATATTTTGGGCGTTACTGAAGAGCAGATTCAAAGCAAAACGGGAACTTTGGGGCTGCCGGAATTCGGGACGCGGTTCGTACGGGGAATGCTGGATGATACGCACCCCAAGAACTATTCGCAGCTGCTGCAGATTTCTGGCCTTTCGCACGGGACTGGCGTGTGGCTGGATAATGCCCAGGAACTGATCAAAAACGGCACGGCCACGATTGCCAACGTTATCGGCTGTCGTGACAACATCATGACCGACTTGATTCACTATGGTCTGGATTCAGAAACCTCCTTCCAGGTTATGGAACACGTGCGTAAAGGGCGCGGGATTCCAGATGAATGGCAGGAAAAAATGCTGCAGGCTGGCGTGCCGCAATGGTATCTGGATTCTTGTCTGAAGATTCAGTACATGTTCCCAAGAGCGCACGCGGCGGCATATGTCTTGATGGCGCTGCGGATTGCGTACTTTAAGGTCTACTTCCCGTTGGTTTATTATGCGGGCTACTTTTCCGTGCGGGCGGATGACTTTGACGTCGTGGCTATGGCTCATGGTAAGGATGCCGTCAAAGCACGGATGCAGCAGATCAATGACCAGGGCAATGAGGCCAGTGCCAAGGACAAGAGCCTGCTGACGATTCTGGAGCTGGCCAACGAGATGCTGGAGCGGGGCTACAACTTTGAAATGGTTGATCTGAACCGTTCCGATGCCACTGACTGGCTGATTGACGGTGATTCACTGATTGCACCGTTCAGAGCGATTCCCGGTTTGGGGGTCAACGTTGCCAAGCAGATCGTTGCTGCTCGAGCACAACGGCCATTCCTTTCCAAAGAGGATCTTTCTGAGCGGGGAAAGGTCTCGCAGACGCTGATTCAGTTCATGACGGCCAACCACGTCTTAGACGATCTGCCGGATGAAAATCAGCTTAGTCTGTTTTAGCCGCGGCTGAATCGTTGACTGCCATGGCTGGTAATCTGATCAAATAAGTTTCAGGCTGGTTTTTACGATCCTGATTTTAGTCTGATCAGTGGGCAAATGCTGCTCATGGTTGCTAAGCCAGAATAAAGATGCTATACTATCTATAGTGAATAACTCGTTAGGGAGTGAGCAGCAATGCTCGCTCTTTTTATTGCAATGAAATTGGAGGTGGCGGATTTGAGCAGTACGGTGGTTGACGCGGTCGAAAAGCTGGTTGAGCCGATCTTGACCGAGCATGACTTTGAGCTGTATGATATCGAATTTGTCAAAGAAGGACAAAGCTGGTATTTAAGAGTCTACATCGACAAAGACGGCGGCATTACGCTGGAAGACTGTGCCACGGTTAGCGATCAGCTGAGCGAGGCGCTGGATAATGCCGACCCAGACCCGATTCCCCAGGCATACTTTTTAGAAGTATCTTCACCAGGTGCGGAACGGCCTTTAAAAAAGGAAAGCGACTATCAGCGGGCACTGAACGAATATATTCATGTCTCACTGTACCAGGCAGTTGACGGCCGCAAGGTCTATGAGGGTACGATGACTGATCTGACGCCTGACAGCTTAACCTTGGATTATTTGGATAAGACGCGACACAAGACGATTACGCTGGATCGTAAAAAAATTGCCAAGGCTCGCTTAGCAATCAAGTTTTAATAAAGGAGCAGCAAAATGAGCACTAAGAAGCAAAAGCAAGCACAAGAACTGCTTGATGCCATGAACGTCCTGGAAAAGGAAAAGGGCATCAAGAAGGAAGTCGTTATCGAAGCATTGACGGATGCTTTGGAAAAGGCCTACAAGACCAACTACAACGCCAGCAACGTTGAAGTAAAGATCGATGAAAACACGGGTGAGTTCAAGGTCTTTTCTGACAAGACGGTCGTGGCCGAAGTTGAAAACCCTAAAGAACAGATCAGTCTGCACGATGCCTGGGAAAAGAGCCATGGCTACAGCCTAGGCGACACTTTCCAAGAAGAAGTGACGCCGCATGACTTTGGCCGCCTGGCAGCGCAAACGGCTAAAAACATCGTCCTGCAAAAACTGCGTGAGGCTGAACGCGACCGGGTCATCAACAAGTACGACAAGATGCTGAATGAATTGGTTGAAGGGGAAGTCTCTCGTGAAGACAACCGCTTTATCTACATTGACCTTGGCGATGGCGTGGAAGCCGGCTTGAGCAAGCGTCAGACGATGCCTAACGAAGAGTACCGGATTCACGATCGCGTCCAGGTCTACATCTACAAGGTAGCCGATGCCAAGCCAATGCAGCAGCCAGATGGCACGCAAAAGCGTCAATACCGTGGTCCGCTGGTCTTGGTAAGCCGGACGGATCCAGGCATGCTCAAGCGCTTGTTTGAAAAAGAGGTTCCCGAACTCAAGGAACAAAACGGCCCAATCGAATGGAAGGGCAGTGCACGGGAAGCCGGCGATCGTTCCAAGGTTGCCGTAGCTTCAAAAGACCCGAACATCGACCCGGTTGGTACCTGTGTTGGTCCACGAGGAGCCCGGGTTCAGGCAATCGTCAACCAACTGGGCGGCGAAAACATCGATATCATCGAATACAGCTCTGATCCTGCTATCTTCATCAAGAATGCCTTGAAGCCAGCTACGGTTGACCGCCTGGACTTTGACGACAACAACGGTGAAGAAGAGGATACGGGCAGCGTTGATCACGAAGGCAACAAGATCGTCAAGGTTCATCATGGCTGCACGGTCTACGTACCGGACGATCAGTTGTCGCTGGCAATCGGCAAGCGTGGTCAAAACGTTCGTCTGGCTGCTCAGCTGACCAAGTACAAGATTGACATCAAGCCATCCAGCGAGGCACCGGCTGTCGAAGATCAAACCGATGATTTCGCTGACGATGCTCAAAACGATGCAATGGATGGCGAATAAGACTACAATAGAAAAAGAAATTGAAGCAAGATTGAATGGAATAAATTGAGCAGCGGGGTGAAACAATGAAAAAGAGAAAAGTACCGATGCGCAAAGACATCGTTACCGGCGAAATGATGCCCAAGCGAGAGCTGATTCGCGTGGTGCGCAACAAAGAAGATGAAGTCAGCGTGGACCCAACCGGTAAAAAGGCTGGTCGCGGTGCCTACATTGCCGCGGATGTAAAGATTGCCACGCGGGCAAAGAAAGAACGCACTTTTGATAAGGCATTCGGCGTTAAGCTGGATGATGCCTTTTATGATCAGCTGATTGACTATGCTGATCACCTGCAGGAACGGATCAAGCTGTTCGGTCACGTTTAATGACAGCTTCAGAACAGCAGATCTTGAACCTTTTGGGATTAGCCCGGCGCGCCCGTCAGATTACGGCTGGGGAAGGATTGGTTTTAAAATCGATCCGCAATCATCAAGCCAAGCTGGTTTTTTTGGCAGCTGACGCCGGTCATTCCACGGTCAAGCAGTTTATCAATAAGTGTAATTATTATGAAATTCCACTGATTTGTCGATTCAATAAAGCCGAGCTAAGTCAGGCGATTGGACAGGCACGAACGGTGGTTGCCGTTGAACAGGCCGGTTTTGCCAAGCGCATGATCGAACTGTCAAACGACGCTGAAGAAACAACAAAATAAATAAAGGAGCGTGATTCGATGGCCAAAGAACGAATTTACGAACTAGCCAAAGAGCTGAAAATGCCAAGCAAGGACTTGGTGGATATGGCCAAAAAGGAGGGAATCACGGTGAAAAGTCATATGTCTTCCGTGACCTCAGAAGAAGCCAACCGTCTACGCAGCATGGCCAAGGGTACCAATAAGCCAGCCGCTGCCAAGGCCAGTCAGCCAAAGCAGGAACAGCCAAAGCGCCCAGAACACAACAGCCGTCCGCAAAACGGTCAGCAGTCTCAAAACAACAATCGCCACAATAACAACAACCGTGGCGGCAATGATGACAATGGCCGTGGCGTTCACGTTTTTAACAAAAACAAGAACAACAAGAAGAATCGTCGCAATAAAAACAACAAGCACAACAAGAATCAACGGATGCGCGAAGTGAAAAAGCAGCAGCCAACTCAGCGTAAGGATCGTCCATTGCCAGATGTTCTTGAATACACGGAAGGCATGAACGCGCAGGATCTGGCTAAGCTTTTGCACCGCCCAGCAGCTGAAATCATCAAGAAGCTGTTTATGCTTGGCGTCATGGTTAACCAAAACCAATCCCTGGATACGGACACGATTGAGCTTTTGGCTGCTGATTATGGCATCGAAGCCAAGGAAAAGGTTCAAGAAGACATTGCCGACTTGGACAAATTCTTTGATCAAGAAAACCAAAATACGGAACACATGGTATCGCGGCCACCAGTCGTTACGGTTATGGGTCACGTTGACCACGGTAAGACGACGCTTTTGGACAAGATCCGTCACTCCCACGTTACGGATTCTGAAGCCGGTGGGATCACGCAGGCAATTGGTGCCTACCAGGTTGACTACAATGGCAAGCTGATCACGTTCTTGGATACGCCAGGTCACGCCGCCTTTACCGAAATGCGGGCGCGTGGTGCCAACATTACCGACATCACGGTTCTGGTTGTTGCCGCTGATGACGGGGTCATGCCACAGACGGTTGAGGCCATCAACCACGCCAAGGCTGCCCACACGCCAATCATCGTCGCCGTTAACAAGGTCGACAAGCCAGGTGCCAATCCAAACCGGGTTATCGAAGAACTGGCCCAGTATGAATTGATTCCAGAAGACTGGGGTGGCGACACGATCTTTGTCAACATCTCAGCTAAGTTTGGCAAGAACATCGATGAACTGCTCGACATGATTCTGCTGCAGGCCGAAATGATGGAATTGAAGGCCAATCCAGATCAAAACGCAGCGGGTTCCGTTGTTGAAGCCCGGCTGGATCAAGGTCGCGGTCCCGTAGCCACGCTGCTGGTTCAACAAGGTACGATGCATGTCGGTGACCCAATCGTTGTCGGCAACACGTTTGGCCGCGTCCGGACGATGACCAACGAAAACGGTCGCCGCATCAAGGAAGCTACGCCATCTACGCCAGTTGAGATCACTGGTTTAAACGACGTGCCAGAAGCCGGGGATCGCTTCGTAGTCTTTGACGATGAAAAGACGGCCCGCGCAGCTGGTGAGGAACGGGCAAAGCGCGCCTTGGTTGAAGAACGGCAAAAGACCAGTCATGTTACGCTGGACAACTTGTTTGCCACGATGAAGAAGGGTCAGATGAAGACGCTGCCGGTTATCATCAAGGCCGATGTGCAAGGTTCCGTTGAAGCCCTGGCTCAGTCATTGGAAAAGATCAAGGTTGACGGCGTTCGCGTTGACATCATCCACAAGGCCGTTGGTGCCATTTCTGAATCCGACGTTACCTTGGCCGAAGCTTCCAACGCGGTTATCATCGGCTTTAACGTACGCCCTACGCCACTGGCCAAGTCCATGGCTGAATCAAACAACATCGATATCCGGCTGCACCGGGTCATCTACAACGCGATTGAAGAAGTTGAAGATGCTATGAAAGGGATGCTGGAACCGGTTTACAAGGAAGAAACGGTTGGTCAGGTTGAAGTTCGGCAAATCTACAAGGCTTCCAAGATTGGTACGATTGCCGGCGGGATGGTCATCGACGGCAAGATTATGCGTGATTCCAAGGTCCGCCTGATTCGTGACGGCGTGGTCGTTTACGAAGGCGAACTGGGCAGTCTGAAGCGTTTCAAAGACGATGTCAAGGAAGTCAAGCAGGGCTATGAATGTGGTCTGACAATTCAAAACTACAATGACATCAAGGAAGGCGACGTTATCGAAGCTTACCAGATGAAGGAAGTTCCCGTTAAGTAGCTTCTAGTCGCTAAAGGAGAAAAACATGCCAAATAAACGCTATCGGGTGGATCGGCTGGCTGAACAGATTCAGCGTGAAGTTGATGACATCCTCTTAAAGCGCGTGCGTGATCCACGAGTTCAAGACATCACGATCACGGGCGTTGATGTTACGGGCGACCTGCAGCAGGCGACGATCTACTACAGCCTGCTGTCTGACAAGGCCAGCGATGGCGAGAAGGCTCAACAAGGTCTGGACAAGGCAAAAGGGCTGATTCGCAGCGAACTGGGCAGTCGTCTTAACATTTTCAAGACTCCAGAGCTCACGTTTAAGCGTGATCCATCGGTTGCTTATGGCAGTCGGATCGACCAATTGATCAACCAGCTGCACAAGCAGGAGCGATAATCAGTTAAAAGGGAGCCCAGCTTGCGGCCCCCTTTTATTATTTCAAAAAATGAAAGCGGTGAAATTTTTGGACGGGATTATTCCATTGTACAAAGAACGCGGCATGACCAGCTTTGACTGTGTCAGTCGGTTGCGGCGAATTCTGCACACGAAAAAAATCGGTCATTCAGGAACGCTGGATCCAAACGTTGATGGCGTCTTGCCGATCTGCGTGGGTCAGGCTACCAAAGTCGTTGAGTTTTTGATGGCCTCGGGTAAGCAATATGTTGGCGAGCTTTTAGTTGGTCAGGCGACGACGACTCAAGATCTGGATGGCGAAGTCGTGGCCCAAAAGCCAGTCACGGCACCAATTGATGAAGACACGATCAAGCAGGCCATGCAGGAGCTGACCGGTGACATTGTTCAGATTCCGCCGATGTATTCGGCAATCAAGGTTAATGGCAAGAAGCTCTATGAATATGCCCGCGCTGGCGAAACCGTTGAACGTCCCAAGCGTCACGTTCACATTGCGCGCTTTGAAATGACGGCTTCCAGCTATGATGAAAAAAAGCAGCAGCAGCGGATTCGTTTTGTGGTCGACTGCAGCAAGGGAACCTACGTGCGGACATTGGCCTATGATCTGGCAGAAAAGTTAGGCTATCCTGGCGTAATGAGCAGTCTGACACGAACTAAGAGTGGCGGCTTTGAATTGGATCAGACCCTGAGTCTAAGCGATATTCAAGATGCCATGGAAGCCCAGATTATGAATCGCTATGTCTATCCAATGGACTATGCCTTGCAGAACTATCCACATCTTGAATTGACGGAAGCGCAATGGAAAAAGGTTCAAAATGGCGGCTGGCTAAGTGGTCTGAACACCCAAGAACCTGAAATCGCGCTGACTTATCAAAGTGAGGTCAAGGCACTGTATCAGGCAAAAGATCAGCTCTATAAACCACTGAAGATGCTGTCGACAAAGTAGGTGGGATAGATGCAGGTTATTAAGATTCATCATCCATTTGATCCGGCGTTGATACCAGCTGGACCAGTTGTTTTGGCAATGGGCTTTTTTGACGGTATTCATCGTGGCCACCAGGCGGTAATCAAAACGGCGCGCCGCATTGCTGATGAAAAGGGACTGCCATTAGCTGTTTTGACTTATGATCATCGGCCTGAGATCGTCTATCAGCAGTATCCAGCTGGCGGCGTGCATTATCTGACCCCCTTGCCGCGCAAATTGGATTTGCTAAAGCAGCTGGGAGTCGATCGCGTTTATCTGGTTAATCTTACTTCGGCACTGTCGGCTTTAGATCCGCAGACGTTTGTGGATCAATATCTGGTAGGCTTTCATACGCAGGTTGCCGTAGCTGGCTATGACCATACTTATGGGGCAGATCCCAGCGTGGCCAATATGGCGCATCTAAAAGAGTTTGCCAAAGGACGATTTGAGGTAGTAACCGTTGACAAAATGACGCTGCAGGATAATCATAAGGTTGGTTCAACGCGTATCAGAGAGCTGCTTGAGCTTGGCGATGTGCAATCGGCCAATGAGCTTTTAGGATACTACTACCAGACTTCGGGTGTCGTCGTGCATGGCTTTGCGCGGGGCCGGACGCTGGGTTTTCCCACGGCTAACGTTGCCTGGCCTGAGTTGGAATGGCTGCCGGCAATCGGTGTGTACGTGGTTCAGCTTAAAATCGGCGAACGCTGGTATGATGGGATGGCCAGCGTAGGTCGCAACGTTACGTTTGGCGATCACAATGAAAAAACGCTTGAAATTAATTTGTTTGACTTTAATCAGCTGATTTATGGCGAAAACGTGCAGGTGCGCTGGATCAAGCGGCTGCGCGGCGAGGTCAAGTTTAACAGCGTGGATGACTTGATTGCGCAGATGCGGCTTGATCAACATCATTCGGAACTGACGCTGCAAAATCTCAAGGCTCTGCCAGGTCAGATTTTGCAATAAATTAAAAGTAAACGGTGCCGATTTTTTACCGACGCCGTTTTTTTACTGTCTGCAAGAGTCGGAATGGTTTGGGATTGCTCAAGAAGAACTGCCAATTTTAAGTCAGCAGCGTGTTACAATAAACGCAAATCAATCGTGAGGTGATACGATGAAAATTGGCTTTATTGGCACCGGTGTGATGGGAACTGGGATGATTGCCAACCTGCTTAAGGCGGGCAATCAAGTCCAGGTCTATAATCGAACCAAGGCGCATGCTCAAAAAGTTTTGGAGCTGGGTGCAAAATGGTGCGCTACGCCGGCTTTGGCAATGCAGAACTGTGAAGTCGTGATGTCAATCGTTGGCTATCCAAAAGACGTTGAGCAGATCTATTTTGGCGAAGACGGTTTGTTGAGCGGAGCAGTTGCTGGTCAGTACTTGATTGATATGACCACCAGTCGGCCAGCTCTGGACCAAAGAATTGCCGCTGCGGCTCCAGCTGGCGTGCATATTTTGGATGCACCAGTTTCGGGCGGTGATCTGGGAGCAAAAAACGGCACGCTGACGATCATGGTGGGTGGTCAAAAGGCTGATTGCGAATATTTAACGCCGCTGTTTAAACAGATTGGCCAAGACGTCAACTGGTTTGGTCCTGCCGGCAGTGGTCAGCATGCCAAGATGGCCAACCAGATCATGATCGCCGGAACGATGACTGGGATGTGCGAGATGCTTGCGTATGCCAAGGCTACTGGTCTGGATCTGGCAACGGTGATCAAGACGATCGGTGGGGGTGCCGCGGCCAATTGGAGTCTGGACAACTACGCGCCCCGTATTCTTAAAAACGACTTTACGCCGGGCTTTTTCGCCAAGCATTTCTTAAAGGATCTGCGAATTGCGCTTGATGAGGCTGCGCGGATGAAGCTAGAGCTGCCGGCGACTAAGGAAGCCGCGCGTCTGTATGAAATTCTGGTTGATGAAAAACAGCTGGGCAATGATGGCACGCAGGCTTTGATCAAGTTATGGTGGGATTAGCAAAAAATCTCAATTTATGGTTGACAATCAGTACTGATCGTTATAGTATGATTACAACAAAATTAGAAATTGCTTAGAAGAGATGAGTAGTCGCGGGCAGCCTTT
>ERZ841116.1262-NODE-1262-length-13307-cov-5.225174_pt1 | contig 13307 bp, 12 predicted proteins | sample MGYA00519875_ERZ841116 | MGnify/ENA primary metagenome ERZ841116 (study PRJEB31850, sample SAMEA3708889) | human gut metagenome | biome: human gut; feature: human-associated habitat; material: faeces | place: China | collected 2014 ... | reverse complement strand
GCCAAGATGACCTCGCTCGGCATCCCGGACCTCCGCGTCGTCCAGAACAACATCTCCTACAACGACAGCCGCGGCGTCACCCGCGGCATCCACGCGGAGCCCTGGGACAAGTTCATCTCGGTGGCCCGCGGCTCGGTCTTCGGAGCCTGGGTGGACCTGCGCGAGGGCAGCGCCACCTACGGGAAGGTCTACACGACCGTGCTCGACCCCTCCAAGGCCATCTACGTCCCGCGCGGCGTGGGCAACTCCTTCCAGGCGCTGGAGGACGGCACCGCCTACACCTACCTGGTGGACGCCCACTGGTCCCTCGAGCTCAAGAGGACCTACACCTTCGTGAACCTGGCCGACCCCGAGCTCGCCATCGAGTGGCCGATCCCGCTCGACCAGGCCACCGTCTCCGAGGCGGACAAAAACCACCCGATGCTTAAGGACGTCGTCCCGATGGCGCCCAAGCGCACGCTCGTCACCGGCTGCAACGGCCAGCTGGGCCATGCGGTGCGCAAGCTCGCCGAGGAGCGCGGCGTCGCCAAGGACTTCGACTTCTGCGACATCGACACCTTCGACATGTCCGACCCGGAGGCCTACGCGCAGTACGACTGGTCGCTCTACGGCACCGTGATCAACTGCGGCGCCTACACCGCGGTGGACAGGGCCGAGACCCCCGAGGGCCGCGTGGCCGCCTGGAAGGCCAACGCCACCGGCCCGGCCCTGCTCGCCCGCGCCTGCGCCGGGCACGGCATCACGCTGGTCCACGTGTCCTCCGACTACGTCTTCGACGGCACCGCCGAGGTGCATACCGAGGACGACCCCCTCAGCCCGTTGTCCGTCTACGGCCAGACCAAGGCCGCAGGCGACATCGCCGTTGCCGGGTGCCCGCGCCACTACATCATGCGCAGCTCCTGGGTCATCGGCGAGGGGCACAACTTCGTCAAGACCATGAGGGGCCTGTCCGACCGCGTCGCCGACCCCGAGGACAAGCTCGAGCGGGTCACCGTGGTCGACGACCAGCTGGGTCGCCTGACCTTCACGCGCGACATGGCCGCCGCCATCTTCCACGTGCTGGGGACGCACGCCCCCTACGGCACCTATAACTGCACCGGCTCCGGCGCGGTGAAGTCCTGGGCCGACATCGCCCGCGCCGTCTTCGAGGCCGCCAACGGCAACGGGGAGAGGGTCGTGCCGGTATCGACCGCCGACTACTACGCCGGCGCCGAGGGGCCCGTCGCCCCGCGCCCGGTCCACTCCGCGCTCGACCTGTCCAGGCTCGAGTCGGTCGGCTTCCACATGCCCGATTGGGAGGAAGAGCTCGCGTCTTGCATCTGATTGCTGAATATTGGCTTTTCGATTGATTTGAAGGATGAATGGATAAACAGCGCATTTTAAATAATATGGGTGTTGCCTTTATGGCGCAAGGCGTGAGCATGTTTCTTTCAATGCTTCAGGGTCTTGTTGTACCTAAGATGCTTGGGGTCGAGCAATACGGTTACTGGCAGCTGTATATCTTTTACGTAAGCTATGTTGGTTTCTTTCATCTCGGTCTTTCTTCAGGCGTTTATCTCACTACCGGTGGACAATCACGCGAGAAGATGGATAAGTCGGCCATTAAGAGTCAAATGGTGTTTGGCGCTATGTATCAATCTATGATGGCTGTAGTCATAGTGATGTTAGCCGGCTTCATGCGTACAAACGAAGAACGACTATTCATTATTGTCATGACCGCCATTTATATGGTCCTTCAGAACCTCGCTACGTTCATGATGAATGAGCTTCAATGCATGAACGAGACGAAAAAATCCTCATACTCAACTATTGTTGAACGTCTTGCTTTTCTTGTGCCGCTCATTGTTTTTCTTGCGTTGCGAGTAGACGTTTTTTACCCCTATGTCTTTGCATTTACAGCCTCGACTTTGGCGCAGCTTGCCTATTGCGCATGGAACCTCCGCGATTTCTGGTCTGCGCCGTGGCTTGGCATCCGTCGGGCTGCTCGCTTAGGTATTAATAGCATCAAAATCGGCTTTCCCATGATGCTTGCCAACATTATGAGCATGTTGATATTGGGAATTGGACGTTTCTTTATTGATGCCGAATGGGGAATTGAAACTTTTGGAAAACTATCCCTCGCTCTTTCATTGGTCGGTTTCTTCCTTGCTTTTGTCGGACAAGCCTCCATGGTTCTCTTTCCCTCACTGCGACAGGCTTCAAGTAGAGAAGTGCGCACCTTTTATCAGTGTGCGAGAGATGCCATGGGCCTGCTCTTTCCGGGGGTCTATTTACTTTACTTTCCTATTGCTTGGTTGTTATCACGTTGGCTTCCCGATTATGCAAGTACGTTTGTTTATCTTATTTTCCTTTTGCCTATTTGCGTATTCGATAGCAAGTTCAATATTACTGGTGTTACTTATTACAATGTCCTGCGGCGCGAAAGGGTCATGCTTGTCGTAAACGCCGCTGCAGTGGGATTAAGCCTTCTTTTTACTGTGCTTTCAGTTTATATTTTGAATTCTGTTTTAGCGGTGATTACGACTATGAGCTTTGTCGTAATCACTAGAAGCGTTTGGTCGGAGCGCTTCATGAATAGAACTGTCGGTGTTGCAGCTGGATCGATTGGAGCTGCAGAGCTGGTTCTTACGATTGAATTTGTTTTAATCGCATACATGTTTCCATCCTCAGTTGCTTTCATTATTTACATGATTTCATACGCTCTGTATTTGTTAGTTTTCCGTCGCGATTTAGCGAAAACGGTGAGTAGGCTTAATGCCTAGGTAATTAGATTTTTGCTTGGACGTCGACTAGTAGCGTATTAATTAGAAGGAGATTACTATGAAAACTGCCCCCAAATTCACCCCTCATATCGATGGCGAGCTCTCTGTAAGAGAGATACAGCTTGAATCGTTGAATATTCTTAAGGTTGTAGACTCAATCTGCAAGCAAGAAAATATTCGTTATTGGCTCATGTATGGCAGTCTGCTTGGTGCTGTAAGGCATAAGGGTTTCATTCCTTGGGATGATGATCTTGATATTGCGATGCCCCGTCCAGATTACGATCGTTTCCTCGCATATTTCGATGCAAACAAAGCTAACTACCTTCCGTTAATTGCTCTTCGTGGAGATGGCGATACAAAGCTGCCTTTTATGATTACTCGTATTAGCGACACGAAATATCGTATGGTTGGCGAGTATGGAGATGAAGTTCCTGAACTCGGTGCTTTTATTGATGTGTATCCCATGGATGGAAGCGGTGAATCTATCGAGGGCTCACTTGAGCTCAAGACCCGCTGCCTTAAAGAAGTAAGAACCTTTCAAAATGCTGCAAACAGTCCATCGAGTAATGTGGACTGCGGGTTTGTAAGGAAGCAGCTTAGAAAAATCAGAGCAGCTCTATTGGGCAACCCTGATCGTTGGGTAAACAAACTTGCAAAACTAGCCACCAGGTATGATTACGACACGTCTAAGTATATTTCGTGTTTGATGTGGCCCTTCGATACCGGTCGCCCTTATGTTGGTGAAAGAGAACTATTTCAAACAAGACTATGCAAGTTTGAGGATATTGAGGTTCCGATTCCCGTTGGATACGAAAAAGTATTGACCGAGTTATACGGCGACTATATGCAACTTCCTCCGAAGGAAAAGCGTGTCGGACATCACTATTATTCCCTAGTTAAGAGAAGCTAAGGTGATAAGCATGAATATTAGCGCCATCATACTTGCCGCCGGTAAGTCGTCTCAGTTCTTCCCGCCGCTTTACGACAAGCCTAAGGGGTTGTTCGAATACAAGGGCGAGGTGCTTATCGAGCGGCAGATACGCCAGCTGCGCGAAGCGGGCGTCGAGGACATCACCGTAGTGGTGGGCTATGAGAAGGAACGCTTCTTCTACCTTGAAGATAAGTTCGGTGTCAACCTTGTGCTGAGTACCCGGTGGGCCGACGAGTCGAACCTCTCGAGTCTGGACCTCGTTCGCGACCGCCTGGGTGGTTCCTTCCTGTGCTGTGCCGACCACTGGTACGCGGAGAATCCATTTATCGGCTTCGGCGGCGGAAACCGTTCCGTGCGCATGGTGCGCGAACAGAGGGACGCTACGCGTGAGCTCGTCACGGACGTCTGCGCAGACGGACGACTGGCGAACCTCCGCTGCGGAGCCCCCTCAGGCACTTGCATGGTGGGCGCGGCCTATATCGCGCCCGAATGGGCTGATCAGTTCTACAGGCTCTATGACCACGAGCGCGGTTACATCGGCGTCATGGGCCTCCTGTGGGAGCAGTTCTGGGGCCGGCACGTCGACGAGCTGCCGCTCTTTGCCGTCGCCGCCCCTGAGGGCATGCGCGAGTTCGACAGCATGGAGGAGCTTGGGGAGGACGGCGTGCTCGCGAATGTGAGTCCCGCCGCAATCACCAACATCTGCAGCCTGCTCTCGTGCGCACCCGAAGAAATAACCCACATCAAGCCGCTGAACGCTGGCCTGACGAACGTCTCGTTCTCGTTCCACCTCAGGCACGAGAAGTACGTTTATAGGCACCCTGGCGTGAGCTCTTCCGCTCTGGTCGACCGCGATGCCGAGGTGGTGGCTGAGCGCACGGCGATGGAGCTGGGCATCGACCCTTCTGTCATCGACATTAGCCCAGAGGGCTGGAAGCTCTCACGGTTCGTGCCCTCGTCGCGTTCTTTCGACTACGAGAACCCCGCGGACCTCGCAGCTGGCGTGGGACAAATCCGTGCGTTTCACAAGAGCGGCGCCTCCTGCGCGCTCGCGGTCGACCTTCTCGTCGAGGGCGATCGACTGCTGGAGCTCGCCTCCCCGAGGAAGGGCGAGGCCGCGGGGCACCTCGCTGGCCTGAGACGCAGCCTGGGTCGGGTATGGCACCACGTGGAGCTCGACGAGTGGCCGAAGGTGCTCTGTCACAATGACACTTACGCCGTGAATTGGATCGCCAGCGATGAAGGCCTTTGCATGATCGACTGGGAATATGCGGGCATGAATGACCCGATGAACGATCTTGCGACAATGGTGGTACGCGACGGGCTCTCGCACGATAAGGGCGACGAGATTTTGGAACTTTACTTTGGGCGTGAGCTGAGCTTTGAGGAAAGGCGTCACGCCTACGGCGTATTCGCACTGTGCTCTTGGTATTGGGTATGCTGGTGCCTTTTCAAGGACACACTTGGCGAGGACGGCTTCTTCATGCTGCGGAGCTGGCGAGCGCTCAATCACTACCTGCCGCTGGCGCTCGAGATGTACGAGGGAAAGTAGACGATGAACATAGCGATAATACTCGCCGGTGGCCGTGGGTCGCGTGTAGGTGCAGACGTCCCCAAGCAGTTCATAGAGGTACTGGGGCGACCCGTTCTGTCCTACACAATAGAACGCTTCCAGAAGCACCCCGAGGTAGATGCTGTCGAAGTGGTTTGCCGCAGGGGCTACGAGGGCGAGCTGCGCACAATCTGCGATGCCGGTGGCTTCGACAAAGTCCGCTGGGTGGCTGAGGGCGGTAAGGAGTTCCAGGACTCAGTCATCAGCGGTCTTAAGAACCTCGAGGGTGAGATATCCGACGACGATCAGGTGCTCGTCCACTACGGTGCCAGTCCGTTCGTCTCCGACGAGGTGATTTCCGACGCGATACGCGTCTGTAAATTGCATGGCAACGCCAGCCCAGCTCACAGCCAGGTTTACCTCGCGGCGACACCGGGTGACGGTGAAGGCACAAGCGAGTTCGTAGACCGCGACAAGGTGATGTGCCTGAACTCCCCGCAAGCGCTGCGCTATGGTTACGCCAAGTGGGTCTACGAGGAGGGCGAGCGCCGCGGGCTCTTGGACAAAGTGGAGCCGCACACCACGAGCTTGATGTTCGCTATGGGGGAGAAGGTTTGGTTCTCCAAGGGCTCGACTGCGAACATCAAGATCACAACGGCTGAGGACTTGAGGCTATTCAAAGGATGGGTTCTGGCTGGTGTCTAGTGAAAGCGGGCACGAAGCCGAATAGCTGTGCCCGTCCTCGACGCTTACATAGAGCTCATCAAGACACGCGCACTCAAGCTACTTATGTTCAATGCCGTGGTTATCATGTGCAAGGCCTCTGAACGTCCGAGTATGTGACTGTCGACACGCTTGTAAACATTGAGAAAGTGGAAGGCGTCTTCGATTGTGGGTTCAGATGTATGCCCTCCGACGAGTTAGAGCTACTGATTATTTTGTAAACTGCAGATCTTCGACTGTTCTCGTTGAGATGAATTACTGAATTCTGGTGACTTCTCTGATTGAATAAGTTGACTAGCAATATCGTTAAACAAGTGAACCGTTTTCGGCTGCGCCATCAATTTTTTATTAAGCTAGGTATTGCTTTCTTTTGGAATCTGGTTGGTATTCTACTGCCGACAATTGCTTGTGGTGTACTGCTCCAGGTTTCCGGATTAAAGTCTTTTTATGATTATCTCTTAAGTGATTTGAGTAAAGCAGCCTTCAGCTTTTCCTCTGCCTCACTTCTTTGCGTCGAATTAATTCATGGTAATAGTTCGAAAATCCACTCGAGTATTAAATGGGGAATTGGCATAATTTTGCTTATGTTAACGCTTCTATTATCTTCCGGGCTGGCGGTCAATCAGATAATCCTTGAGTCGCCTGTTCCTAAAAAGGATCTTCTTAAAGAAGAAATGAGTATGTCTCCCTATATAAATTCATTTGTTGCGATAGCTGTTTCAGCTTATCTGGCTGCAATTGCGTGCTCTGACTCCAATGTGGCGGATGGGTTTACAGATGAGTCTAAAAAGTATGTGAAAAATGATGGAAATGTCGACGAGTACGTAATAAGGCCTAGCGATTTGGAAATGTTAATAATGGACGCGCAAAACCTCGGTCGCAGTGAGATTGTCGAAAAAGAATGAACCCTCTAGATATTTTAATTGCCCTGATTTCAATTCTTAGCGCATTATTACCTGTGCTTGCGGCCTATAAGCTTGCGCGGGCGGAAACCAAGTTGTTTTTAAATTCGAGACCTTTTTCACTTTCATCGGATAACAGCCTGAAGAACGGCAACTTCGATATTATCTTTGATCCAGATGTAATCAAAACCATTAGGACCGTTCGCGAAGTTGTTTCATTTCTTAATAATGAATTAGACCACTCAAGCGAATCGTCAAAATGGTATTTACCATTATTGGATAAAGAATTTAAAACTGCCCTGGTCAGTACAATTTCTAAGTGTTTGCAAATACCCGAGAACGAATTGTCGAAGCAGATAATTGAAACTCTCTATATAAGCAATTCCGGTTTTTTGCGCGCGGCAAAACATCTAGATCTTAATAAAGACGTGCTGAACACCATTGCTCAATACGTTAATACATGCTCCATAGCTAAATACAGAATTGCTTTTTGCAGCGGATGCGTAAAAAGCAATTCTGTAATTGATAACGTAAGCACTTATAACCGTGACAACAATTTTACCAATAAGCAAATCATCGATAAGAATATCCTGGTGGGATAAAAAATGAATGACAACGCAACTAAAAATGAAGCATTAATAAATCTGCTAACGCACAATTTGGGTACTGATGATGTGAAGAAGTATTTCAACTCATTGGATATGACTGCTGACGACGACTCCGCTATACAAGAGCTGAAGAAGTCCTACGAGGCTTATATTTCGAATGAATCGTTATCCACAGGGGATGTTGTGTCTTGGAAACCCGGTATGCGCAATCGCACATTACCAAATAATAGGCAGCCTGCCATTGTGATTGAAAAGCTGCAGTACCCGATTTTTGATGAATCACAAAATGCTGGAAGTCAGTATTTCCACGAACCCCTCGATTTGCGTGTGGGCTTTTTGGATGACAACAATCAATTCGTAACCTATTTTTATGATTCTCGTCGATTTGAAAAATACCGTGGCTCTCTTTCTGAACTGGAGCGTTATTTAGTGTTGCTGAAAAACAAGGAAGCAAACGAGGAACAAGAAAAGTCTGACGACTAAGCCCCAGTACAAACTGTTATGAATTTTTATCTATCGAATGATTTCCTTAGTGACTTGTTGGTCAAATCTTTTGGGATGAAAACCTTGTCGGGCGAGGTTTTGGAGATTGCTAAAGACCTTGATATCCCGCGTGGGTATCTGAACGATAGGTGCTCTCATAAGCCGTCTATCAACGATCTTGCCGCACGTCGATTAATTGAATTGTTCAACGCTGTTTTCTCCGAAGCATCAAGTTCTACTAAGGCCCAGGCTGTTAATGGACTGTGCACAGTTCTAGCCAATTGTTTTGCATTCTCTAAGGAACAAATTGGAGAGGTTGTTGACACCCTTGACGAGGATTCCGGCAATGAACTTCTTGTTGATCTTCTGAAGACTGCCATAGAAAATTTTACTGGTAAGCTTAGCGTGCTGCTTCCGCTTGCTGTCTCCACAGGGATCCAAACAATTCGTTATTACAATTTGCCTGCTACCGTCCCTATCCCTACCGATTACTCTGGAAATGCGTTGATTCTAGTAACCGACATTCCAGAGAGTGCCAGGGTCTCCATGCTTAGACTGGACCGGGGGTAAAACTCCGTCTGCGTCCGTCTGGACGCCATCCGCCGTTAAGCACCGCCGGCAACCTTTCATCTCTTCTAGGATAACGTCAAACGAATAGGTGGGAGGTTCGAAAGGAGGAGACCATGAAAGCACGAGGTCCTTAAGCGGCCCAATCGGAAAGCAGGCGGTATAACAACAACTTAATACAGCATACTCGGATGATATACATCTTGATGGGGGACCACAAGGCGGGTATGACGGCTAACGTTATAGGGTGGTTTGAGATGGATACTTCTTGGTTTATGGATTTCGTAGGCTTCGTCAGAGAGAACTGGCAGTGGTGTGCCGCTGCCATAGTAATGTTGCTCTGCTTGCATTATTTGATGGGAAAATCTGGTAGCGAGCAGGGAGAAAATAATGAGTCGAGCTCTCAATCTAACTCGACTGGGAATAACTGCGTGACAACCGTTAGCCCGGTAATCAATGTTCCTGCTTACAACGTATCGGATCAGCAGCTCAGGTCTGAGCTCAATCCTTCCGATAGGCTCAATTTTGACAGAGTCGTTTCCGACAGCCGACGCTTTGTCGATTATGGCACTCATTATACTTATGGTAGCGAATACACCGTTAAGGATTTGAAGATCAAAGCCTCTGCTTTGCAACAGTCCATTATAGTTAATGACCCTTCTTGTTTGAAAGGGAAAACTTTTGCGCAGTGCTTGGCCGCTTACCGTATGTCCGTTGTTGTCGGCAACGCCCTGCATGATGCGCGAGTCAACCTGCAGCAAACGTGCGCATCGGTTTCGAAAGATAATCGGGCTCAGGCCAGCTATAAAGCGCTCGTAGACCTTGAGAAGGATCTCTTTAGGCGCGAACAGGCTCAGAATCATGTAAGTGGAATCATACGCGACTATACTGGATCGTCGTTTGGAGCCCGTGGCAAACGCTGGTACGCTGAGAATCGCAAGCGTGCGATCAATAAAAAGGCTGGAGTGAAGTAGACCTTTACGCTTACTTAGCACTTTTGCTAGAAGATAGCGGAACAATTTGGAATTGACTTGATGGTGTCGAGGTATATAAGGCTCGGCACCATCATCGTATTTAAGGGCTTAGGTAAAAACGGCACCTTTCACCTCAAATCTGGACGCTATAAAGCAGCTCTATTTTAGGATGGAATTCGACATGATAACTAACATGGCTCGTGAGCGTCATTTCGAGGCGACTACCGGCGCTGATAGTTGTCTAATTATTATTGGAAACGGATTCGATCTTCATCATGGCTTAGGAACTAGTTATTCGGATTATCACAAATGGCTGAAAGTCCATGACAAGCAAGTGGTTAAAGACTTTGATTCGTTTGTCTATGCGGTGGAATGCTCCGATTTTGAGAATAGCCTTGACTGCACGGGCGGTTCTGCCAGGGAAGACAATCCTCGATGGTGCGCTCTTGAAGAATCACTCGGCATTGAATGGGACGACCTTTGTTATGAAACGCTCGATTACGCGTATCCAGATGTAACCGAAGACAATCCAGGATGGGACGATTTCTGGATCGAGTTGCACATGCGTCTTGAATACCTGAAGAAGCTCACCAGGGATCACTTTCGGGAATGGGTGGAGTCGATCGATGTGTCTAAAGTAAAGCCTGCGCTTGATTTACCGGACACAGCATCCTTCATTACCTTTAATTACACCCCAACGCTGGAGTATGTCTACGGTGTTCGTCCAGACAGGATTCTCCATATCCATGGTTGCGTCTTGGATAAAAACGAGCTTCTTCAATTTGGCTCTCCCGACAATAATCCTTTCGAGCTTCAGAAGACGCTTGAAGACAAATATGGAATGGATGATTTTTACGGTGCGACTATTCAGCAGGGTGTAGCTGTCGCATGCGATCGCTGTGCAGATACATGGAAGAACATTGAGGGCAACTACGACGCCCTAAACCATTTCTTGGACACCCTTGCTAATGTCAATACAGTAATTATCATGGGCAATTCGTTCGACAAAGTCGATAAGCCGTACTACCGCGACGTTCTGGCTCCACGCTACCGCGATGCCGAATGGGTCTTTTGCGAGTACGAGTCCAACGAGGATAACCAGTATGGTATAGACGAATTTTGCCACGAGCTCGCTATATCAAACTATCGCATGACCAGCTACACGGAGTTTAAAAAGGAGCATGTCTAGTCGAAAGCTAGAATCTTGGGTGCTGAGGGACTCTTAACGACTTACGTGAAATTGATAGGCGGCGATATGTCTACAATTGAATGGCCGTAATGAATCTGAGATCAATGAGTCCCAATCAAATTGTCCCCACGGTTTTCCAACTGACTGCCTTCGGTAAGTCTATACTTCAGTTATGTTAATTCGTTAAGTCAGGGAGTGCTGTATGCCCATTTGCCATGACGTATATATGGGCACTGCCCCCGACCTCTCTGGAAGTATTTCGAAAAACCGATTCAGGAGCGAACTTTTTTGGGGCATCGATCGTTTGCTCACATGTTTGGATTCCGGAATTGATTCATTTGCGGTTGTCTTTGATTATCGTTGCGATATCGAGCTTCATCTAGACGATCGCTACGAGTTTTATCAGGTTAAAACCGGCGGAAAAGGAAAATTTGGAGTCACTTGGGCTACGCGGCTTCCAAAAAGGGGCATCTCAATTATCGCTAGACTTTATGAGTTGGACGATGCGTCTCAAGATTGCCCTATAAAACTTGTGATAGTTGGCAACAGACCCTTTACTAAAAAAGGCGGTTCATTCGATTCACCAGGAGAAGTTCTGTTTGCAACCCTTGAACCCGAGGATAAACAAAAGATCGAACAAGCTGTCATGCGCGACAATAGAGGGAAGACCCCTGATTTAAATAAGGCTTCATATCTACTTGTCGCCATGAACCTTGATAAACCGCAGGATTCTGTTCGCGGTCACCTACTATCTACTTATCATGATGTCATGGGATGTGAGCCCAAAAAACCTATGGCGCTATGCGAAGCGCTTGAGGGTTTAGTTTCAGATCGCGCATGCAATGAGAAACAACAGCCTGATTACAACTCCGTAGTCACGAACAAAGGGATAACCAACGAGGAAGTCAGAAAACTGTTTTATCTTTATGAGGATAGGGAAGAGACCCCCCAAAGCCTCGTGAGCGATTGGATTAAATCCCAACCACCTCTAATTCAAAACTCATTGCGTATTGCGTTACAAGAGTACACTTCGACCTTCATGGAACCCCAGACTGATTCGGCATTACGCATTGCTAACGCATTGATTAATGAAGTCGACCCGTCGATGAGCCCTGATGAGATAGCCGAATCGGTTGCTCCCCAGCTTATATCAAAAGTAGGACCTGAAATTAGTATGTCCCTTGCTATAATTTATGTATTAATCGCTGCGTATACGATCGCTCTAGAAGGGTAATGCGGTATGGCGCGAATTAACTTTCTGAAACTGATTATTGCTTCACCTTCAGAAGAACTTGCAAAGTCCATTTGTTTCGAATCATATTTAAATGTCATCACGTCAAATAGAAAGAACGGCAACGATCTCGGTAAATCTGTCCTTACCAAAAGTCTTTATCACTGTTTGGGCGCAGACTGTATATTTGACGACAAGTTCGACGCAAACAGTAAGGTATTTATTTTAAAGTTCTCCTTTGATTCTGAAATTTATACGATTTTCCGAAATCGCGGACAATTTAAGTTATTTGATGAGCGACTCGAATTACTTTGGACTGAGACTCACAGGCATTTACTTGCAGAAAAGCTATACGATCAATTTGGTTTCGCCATTTGGTTGACCTCGCGCGCTTCGGGGAAAACTGAAATTGCATCGCCCGCTTATTCCTATGCGCCGTATTTTGTAGATCAAAATCATTACGACGGCTCACAATTCAACTCTTTTAGAAACATGGGGGAATACGGCTCGTATAAGGATGATTTAATTTACGAGTTTGCAGGCGCCTACGATCAAGCCTATCTTGATTCGGCTGCTCGGAAAACGGACATCGAACACAGACTTACACAAATTGAAACAGATTTGAATGCTAATCGTTTAATGCGCGAGCGTATTCAAGACGAGCTCGAGCAGCTTGGCTACAGCGCTGATATGCCCTCGCTGAAAAGGGATTGCGACGAATTTGAAGATGAATATAAACGCTTGGCAACCGGTCTATCTCAAATCCGTAAAAAGTTGTATCGGTTAAAGTCGGATAAAGCAGAAACGGAAATCGCATACACCGGTTCCCAAAGAATAGTCCGTAAGTTATGTTTGAATACAAAAACGCTTCGGACGGGAAAATGCCCCCTTTGCGAGCAAGATATTTATAGCACCCTAATGGTACGAGTGAATTCCTCTATTTCACACGAAGACGCTCTTCTTCTAAACAATGATCTTGGGCGAGATATTAACGAATTGGACCGTAAGATTGCAGTCGAGGAGAAGAGGTATAAGTCGAAATTATCAGAACTAACTGCATTGAAAGCGAAAATGAATCTAGTTAAACAGGAAAATTTAACAGCAGTTCAAATCGAAGGATTCGTTCTACTAAACAAGCGACTTCTCCAAGAATATGCTGAAGCCGTTGCTACACTCGAAAAGAACCGAAACGAACTTGATAAGATTAATAAACAACTCAGATCTTACAACAGCAAGAAAAGCGATGTTAACAAACGTTTTGTTCAGTTAGTTCAAAATCATATTGCGGAACTTAATCTTAAATCAATTGATAAGACAAAGATAAAGAATGTTGTTAGCGCCGGGCGATTTTAGCCGCTAATAGTCAAACGATTTTGACCAATCCC
>ERZ841116.1255-NODE-1255-length-13382-cov-2.469348_pt1 | contig 13382 bp, 19 predicted proteins | sample MGYA00519875_ERZ841116 | MGnify/ENA primary metagenome ERZ841116 (study PRJEB31850, sample SAMEA3708889) | human gut metagenome | biome: human gut; feature: human-associated habitat; material: faeces | place: China | collected 2014 ... | reverse complement strand
AATTGAACCGTCTGAATTCTGTACAACTCCTTCTGTGAACAGTTTAAATGTAATATCCTGTCGAATAGAGTATACAAGCTGTGAGAAGTCTCCTGAAATCATAAGTGCTTTTGTTTTATCAAAAGCTCCGTTATTAGGGAAATTCATCGGTGAACCGTCAAGAGCATACTGCGTTGTTCCCTGCATATCTGATTTAAAAATCGGATTCCCTACCTCATCTTTAAGACCTCTCAATTTTGCTCTCATTGAAATGTCTGCCAAATGACCATTTACAAGATAACCGCTTCCTTCGACTTTCGCAATTACACCATCTTCTGCCATAATTTTATCATACAGATTATCTGATGCTCCTAATGTAACAAATGCTTTTGCTTTTGTTGCTGTTGTTACTAAATCTTCACGCCAAGTGGATGGTTTATCTACTCCAAACAATGCAGCTCCATCAATTACCCTTCCAAATGCTTCGGTCACTCTCGGTTTCACTTCTGCCCAGATATCATACTCGGAATCATCAAGCACAGCCTCTGGAATCGGAACAATAACTGCAATCTCTTCTGCTGTAATAAACTTCTTATCCCACGCCTGTTTTGTAGTTTTTTTCTGCCCATTATCACCATTTACGAAATACGCAATTGGCAGCATATCAAGCACTGGCATTTTATACTGTTTACTTGTCATATTAGCAAGTTTTCGCCCTCTCGATAAAACTGCTGACTGAGCAATTGTTCCTTGAATAATCTCATTACTTTCCTGAATCGGAATTAATGATTCGGCACCACTACGGTCAATAATATTTGCATCTTCAAACACTCTTAAATTCATTCTGTTGTTCATCTCATACCTCCACTATCTTCTTGCAGCTGCTCTGATTTTGTCATTAATAGACATATTCATATTTCCTCCAGAACCGTTTGAAGAATTTCCTGCTGATGAATCTGCAATTCTGTAAGAATTTCCACCCACAAATCTTGGATTTTCTTTCAAAAACTTCTCAGCTGCTTTTTCAAAAGTTGTTTTATCATCTACAAGTTTTGATACTTTGAACATAATATAATCAAGGTCATCAGGCTTTACTCCCTTGCTGGACAGGAACTTTTCGTTTTTCATCTGCTTTACTTCATTCAAAGCATCGTCACGTTCCTGCTGCAATTTCGTAGCATCCGGCTGATTAGCTGCACGCTCTGCTTTAAATTTATTAATTGCCTGCGTAACTTCTGTTTCTGTCATTCCCTGATTTCTGAAAAAATTAGCAAGTGCTGTACGCTCTGAACGTTCTACACGTGCATTTGCAATTTCTTCCAGCTGTTCATAAGTATACGTTCCGGTATTATGTGCTCCGGATGCACTCCCAGCATTTCCACCCTGCTGACCAGGGCCAGCTCCTTCGCCGGTTTCAAAGAGCTGTAAATTCATTCTGTACTTCATATTTACCTCCGTTTCGCCTCGACAGGCTCCCGAGCTTTTTATGCCTTCACGTTTTAGGCATTATAAAAACACCCCAAAGGGTGTTTCCTACAAAAATGTGATACAATTGTATTCTTTGTTGATATCTGTCAGTCCCAGAAACCATGAATCAATTAAAAGCTGTCCCTTATCTGACAACTGTTCCCATTCGATTGTCGCCATTCCATTGCTGGTGCTTGCAACAACTCTATCATCTGTTAAATCTCTTAATGAGTTAATTAAATTGCATGTCAGAGCCGATACTGCCGCACATGCTCTATCAATGCCATCTGACTCTTTTCTCCCTGCATGTCCATTAATATAGACGCCTTTTTGTTTTACTTCTACTTCAATCATCATTTTCTCCATAAAAATACCACCGGTCAAGTGACTGGTGGCAACTATATAATAGCTTTAAACGCTTTGTTATACTCAACTTCTAACTTTCGTTTAAACTCTTCAATTTCTTCTGGTTTCATTCCTGGTTCTGCTAATGCACAAATATCTGGCACTTCTTCATTCAATATTTTTGTGGCTAGTGGCTGTTCTCTGTACATTTCGTCATAGTAAGCAACTAAAAAACCCTCTAATTTATCTGAAAAATCATAAATGTCCTCTGGAGTATTATCTAAAAAATCCTCGATATAATTCATGATTTTTTTAAACATTTTTCCATGCCTCCTTTGCTTCCTTTCTTCTTACAACAGAAACGATATCCTCTGTTTCCTTGTTTTGCACAATTAATAACTGTAGTTCCCTGATGAAATAAACAAATTTATTTTCGCCTTCCATATAGTTTGGCTGACCTTTAATAATATTCATCAACATTGCTTCCGATATTTCTGGTAGTCCTGGCTTATTTAATCGTGGAAGTCGACTAAGTGCATGAGTAGACATTATAATATCCTCTTTTGCAAATCTTTCCCATGCCTGTTTCGACTTTTCTTTAAATTCCTCTGACCAGCTTTTACTATCAATTTCACGATATGTAGAAAACCGATTTTGAAGCTGTGTCCACTTCTTATTGTCATTATATTTCACCTGCCCAAACTTTGCAAGAGAGCCAAGCGACGTTCCGAGGACTGCTTTATATTGTTTATACTGTGCAATATCTTTAGAAGCATTTTCTATCATTTCTGGAGGAAACATAGCATTTTGATACTTTATATTTGTTGCTACTCTTCCACGCATGTCAAGATAGATACGTTCTCGTTCTTGAGGAAGTTTCATTTTATTTGAGAATCTTGCATACTCATTCAACTGAGCTTGATATTTTGCTTTTTGAAGAATGATTTCTTGCCGGTCCGCACCTCCATGCTGTAACAGACGAACTTTTTCACGCTGTGCCCTCATAGCAGTTTCCATTTGTCTCTGCTTCTGCTTTGCGCCATATAGAGTATAACCCTTTCCCTGGAACACTCTTGGTTTATTTTCTTTTTGATTCTGTTCTTCCAGCCACTCATCAGACCAGTTTCTTACTGATACTCCTTTGATAAAAGGATAATATGTATGGTAGCAGTTTGCTCCAAGAAGTCCTGTTACGGTACCAAGACTACAGACAGAATACAGCTGTTCTTCCGACCAAACTTTACCTTGCCACACGGAATGAGTGGGACGTGCTCCTGCGTGCCACTCTACTTCAAAATACTCTGTTCCAAGTTTTTTTGCATTATACTCGGATATTTTTCCGGTAACTTGACTCACACCAGTTAATACCGCTCTTCTGGCAGCAACATCCACCCTGTTTGCTCTTCCAGAAGCATATTCTATTTTTCTGAGACCAGAATTTGTCAGCTGAGTAACAACTCGTCTTAAAACACTATTATAGTCAAATGCTCCTGTTACAATGTCAAAACACGCATCATCTAAAAAATTGATATAAATCTGTGACAATGGAGTTGCAATCTTTTTTCCATTTCCATAGTCTAAATAGAATCCTAGCGAATTTGTTATGTTTTCCAAATTTTCAAGGCTCTGTTCCATGATAGCCTCTGTAATCTGTTTCAACTGCCCATTCTGTTCAAACGGAATATACTGTACATTAACCTGCTCATATATGTCTTTATTTCGTACATATTCCGATTCAATCACATTATCATACAGTTCAAACATTTCTGGATAAGAAGCGTCTAATACCTGCTTAATTTCTCTTTCAATATCTTCTGAAGAATATCCAATGATTTGCAATCTGTTAATCTGCCAATCTGCTGTACTAGTAATTTTACCTGTCTTTTTGATTCGCCGAACAATATCTTGCATGATTCTCATTTCTAAATTTTGATATCTCTGAGCAATTTTGGCAGCCATTTTATTTTTGTAATCATCTCGCATACTACTCTATCACCTGATTTTGCTCCGGAAGATTTTTCTTTGCTTGCTCCTCTGTCTCGCCGTACCACTTCGCACGGTATTCTTCAAGTCTCATAACGCCCATGCTAACATCCTGCCGGTCCTGCTGCCGTTCAGAGTCTTTATCCTCAATAATCGAATCATCAAAATTAATCACAATGTCTGCATCAAGTTCTAATTGATTTCCAGCCACAATACCAAGTCGAATGATAATTCTGATTAGCTTTTTCAATGCATCTTCTAAAATGATTTCATGTTTCTTTAACATTCTATACATATCAGAGTTCTCTGAAATAACCTCTGTCGCAGTCTTGACACTTTTACTCTCGAAGCGATATCGTTCCGTTCCAAATCCGCATTTTAAAGACAGATAGTTCAAATCATCATTAATTGCTTTACTGTGCTGTTCCACCCGAAGATTCATATCAACTTCTTTAATCAGACCATTCTGTTCCTTGTCATAATCCTCCGGAAGTGCATAAAATACACTATCGTCTGGGTCAAATGCTGGTGTCCCATCAATATTAGTCAGCATCTCAGGTGCAACAAAGATTCTTTTTCTTCCAAGGTCAAATTCATTGCAGTATGAATCAAACTCAGTGTCCAGTTTTTTTAACACATCAATCGCATTTGCAAAGATAGCAATTCCCATAGGATTGCACTCTTCTGCATTGTTCGTAATATTTAAACGGTCGATGACAAACTGTGGCTCTGTAGAGCCTGTTTCCGTCCTCTCTGCCATATTAACGAAAGGTTTTAGTTCTTTCCACTCTTCTTTTGTTAATTCACGCCCTTCAACGCTTCCTCTTGTACATTCTAGAACATTGTTTTCAATTACATAATTACCATCCTCGTCTAACCGATGAAACTGTATATGAACATATTTTTTCTGCCGAACCGTATGTACAAAGGTAAAAATGCACTCTGTTACTATTCCATTGTTCCAGCTGACTGGATAAATGTTCTTTGCATCTACATAGTTGATACCAATTTTTCCATTTATTACGCTTCCATCTTTTTTAACTGACATATTGTACAAATATGGAATATATGCAACTGTTCCGGAATATGCTTTTCGTTCCTGGTAATCATTTCCCATAACAAAAAACTGATTATTATTAAGCACATTTTGCACAAACTCTTGTGTTTTCTCATCGCTTAATGTAATCATTACTTTTTCATTCAAAAGCAAGTCTGCAATGTCCTCTGACAGCTTCTTTGCCATTCCCATGCTCTTTCTCCTGCATCGTTTGACTGTTCCTCGTCCGCTGTATACTTTATAAAAACTAAACTGCCGAACTTTTGAGTTGTACCAGCTTATCCACTCATCAATCTTTCGATAAAATGATATATCTACTGTATCAATTCCCTTTTTTCTAAAATAATCGAAAATATTCATCCTTGTCTCTCACCTCCCTGCTAATTTTCTTTTGTATCATCATTGGGCAACCAGTATTTTATTTTGCTCCATGCTCCCATGACTGCATAGCGGATTGCGTCCATACAGTGGTCATTCTCTTTCACTGGCACTTCTTCGCCTTTTTCAATAGACTTTTTATCGTACTCATACACTCCAAATTCTTTTACTGCGTTCTCTTGCTCCGGAGCAATTGACATAATATCAAACGCAAGGACTTTCTGCACACGGCTGATTCCCAGCGCTACATTATTTTCAGCATCTCTAAGAAATACTTGATAATCAAGATTTCTTGCTTTAGTTGCTCGTTTTACTTCTTCTGCCAGACCCTTTGCTGATGGATCCAGAAAAACATAAAAGACTCGGCTGTCATATTGCTCATGCAAATCATTCATGAGTTCAATCAAGTCTCTTGCATATTCCGATGGACTTCTTTGCTTTCCAGTCTCTCGCCCACTGTGATAATATTCTACTAAGCCAGGAAACCTTTTTTGATAAGTATCAAGCCCGAAAGCCTGAAATGTTGTCGCATTTTGCTGACCGTAGTCTCCACCAACATAAATTCTGTCATATTTTCTGTCCGGATTCGTTTTCTGCCTATGCCGTTCTCCAAACATATAATATATCAGCTCATCCACGCCAACGGATTCTCCAAGCCACGTCCATCTGTACATTTTAGGGTCAATTAACTCCATTGCTTTGGCTGAATTAATCAAATCCTGTCCTAACCAGTCCACAGGCACATCCCTGTAATCTGTATGCACGTGGATGCAATCTGGACGCTTTTCCATTTTTTTACACCAGACATTTACTGGTGCATTTGGATTTTTAGGAGGATTATACAAATAAATCATCTGGAACCCTGCTTTATTTCCTCGAACGAAAGTCGCTTCTATATTTGCAAGTTCATCTTCGCCCTCGCCGTCATCGAAGAACTCTGTCAGCTCATCAAGAACAACCAACTTAATCGGCTTATCTTCATCAATAATACCTTTTGTATCATCTATACCATCTGAACCAGAAAAATAGATTGTCGTATTAAACTTTTTATAAGTGATTTCCATTGGACTTTTTGTTATATAAAAACGATTTTTTGGTAATTGAAGCCGATTAATACCTCGAAGCATTTCTTTATATACTGTCTTACGCAGTTTATTGTGATGCTTACGCAAGACAACAGCGGAGCCATACGCATCATCTATAATCTGATAAACTGTTCTAATACCTGCATAGCTTGATTTTGTTCCGGCACGTCCTGAAGTAAGTATAATATGCTTATGCTGCTTATCGTTAAATATCGGCAAATACTTCGGTATTACTATTTCTGATATTCTGATTTGCTTTTTCGCCTGCATCGTTAATTACCTCAATTCCATCGTCATTGATATCTGCCTCTGCCAAAGATAACCTCTCTGTTTCCGCTTTTATCTTCGCTATTCTCGCTTTCTGCTCCTCAGACGCAAGCTCCCAGTCTTTATGTAACATCTCATCATACTGTTTGATAAGTGCTCTTAACTCACTCTGTGCTCTCGCCTGTGCTTTTAAGAACTCGTTTTGCTTATCCCACGCCTGCTGCACTTCCCATTTTTCGCCTATGACATTTCCGGTCTTATCCTCGATTTTTTCTACTGTCTTATCCTCATGATTCTTTACATAGGCAATCTTTTGTGCTCGAATAATAGCGGCATAAGCAATCTGTATCTGATGCCATAGCAAATCTAATGGATCTGCTTGACTGATAGCATCGAATATTTCTTTCGTTTCGTCCGGAAGATATTTGCTAAAAAAGCCATACTTTTCTGCATTTTTATTTTCTGGTGGACCTGTACCACCATGTCCCTCTGCATTTTTATTACCCAGCTGACCGCCTTTTTTTCTTTTGGAACGTTCTGTATTTTTGGGGAACGTTCCATTCAATTTATTATTCCAACAATCTTTAGATTTCCATCCTCGAACTGTGCCTGGCGAAATATTTAATCGGCTTGCAATCTCAATTAAATCAATGTTTCCGCCATGTTCTTTATAGATTTCAAATGCTTTACTTCTGTTGGGATTTCTTGCCCTTGCCAAGCCCCACCACCTCTCATTCGTTTCGTTTTGGAAAATAAAAAAGGCAGATGCGCATTTGCACCTACCTTGGTTGACTAATATTATACGGTAATAGGTGATGAAAATCAATTGAAAAACTGTTGAATCTCCTCATCATTCAAGCATTATTTAGATATTATTTCGTGGAATTTTTTAATTATTTAAGTGAATATTTGATGAAATCATTAATCATCTTCGAAATATAGTTTTTTGAATATCCCAATTCTATTGCTATCGCATCCGTGCTTAAACATTTTGTAAAAAACAGCTCCGATACCTTTTTAGCATTTTTAGAACACTTTACATCATAAATTTTATTAATCAACTCAAACTTTAAAAGAGCGCAATTCTCTTCCATCTTTTTTAAATATTCTTCCTCTTCTTCTATCTTTGCAAATGCTTCAGCAAATCTATCTTGCTTCAAAGATGTTTGAACTCTTTCGTTGTATTCACAACCACCAATACTGTATAAAGTTTCTCTTAACTTTTCAATATATTCTCTCTGCTCTTTGATTTTATCATTCAAATCACGAGCTTGCATAAAATACTCTTTTCTTAAGATGACCTCTTCCTGCTCCATTGGCATCACCTCCCTAGTTATTTCATTATCCTCTCATTGCTTCAAATTCTTTCCACACGTAACACGTAAGAGGTGCGAAATAATGTTGAATTGCATTGATTTGCTTCATCTGTCAAAAAGTAATATCTTAATGGATAAAACAAATTAGGATTATCTCTAAAAGCCTCGTCCCTAGTCTTTCTTAAGATTCCTGTATACTTCACTTTGTCAACTAATGTTACTTCAACTTTCTTACAAAGCATCTGCTCTAATTGTTCTCTTCGCATTTCTCTCTTTTACGCTCCTTGCTATAATACTTTATCCTGCTCCCAAGATACCGGCATGAACATAGTCTCTCCTCTGAGCTGTTCTTTTACATAGACAAAAACGCCTTTTCCCATGTCTCCCAGTAGACCGTAAACTTTCCAGCCACACGCCTTGCACTCATAAGGGTTCGAGCTTTCTTTTCCACAGGACGGGCAACGAAACTTCATTTCTCCGATAGCCTCTTTTAGCTCAAGTATCGTTCCGAATACCCTCACTTTCCCTTTGATTTCCGGCTGGTTACAATCCTGATAATAGTTCATGTACCAATAATTTCTGTCAGTCTCCCAGCTATCAAGAACGTCCTCCCAATTCAGCTCAGTAGCCTCTCCGTAGGCTTTAGCTCTGTCGATAACCCACTTGAACTTATTGCAATATTTATGAAAGCACTTGCCTCCGCAGGTCACACACCCTTCTAAGTGTATTGTTCCGCCGTCCTTTTTGCAATCCTTGTCAACCGCCGCTTTTAGTTTGTCATATCCTACGCTCATACTGTAATCTCCATCCATCTTTTCAAATATTCTTCCTGCTCCGCATCGTCCACTTCTCTGTCAGTGTCTCGAACAATCATCCAGCAGGTTGCTGTAAGTGCTAAGAGCACTAATACAAACATAATCACTTTCAATTTATCACCTCTTTTTCTATACAAATCTTAGTTGTCCATTTTTTTCTTCACTTACTCTATCTGTTCTAAAATTTGGTTGTCTTTTGGCTTTACAGAGTTCTGGAAGATTCGATTATTTTAACAATGCTCGTTCAAGTTCACCCATGTCATAGCTTCTTTGCTCAAAATTATTAAATTTATTTTTTTGATAATTGCGCTTAGGCGCTTTTTCTTTATATTCTTTTATATCTTTTATATTCTTATTATTCTTGTTTGTGTTCACTTGTTGTTCATCTGTTGTTCGCTTGTTGTTCACCTGTTGATTATTTTGTTGTTCACCTTTTTGGTAAACGTCCCACGAAACTATTGTAATTAAGCGGTTTTTATTAGAAGTTTGTTGTTCAATCTGTTGTTCATTTTCAAAAGTTTTTAAAATTCTAGTTACTTTATTTTCGTCAATCTTCAATTCGGACGAAAGGACTTTTCTACCAGTGATTAATTGCCCTGGTTTCAATGTAATTTTCTCACCCTTAAATATAATCGGGAAGGGTGCATGTGACGCCTGTAACAGCAAATAAACCCACAATGCAAGGTAATCAGAGTCTTTCATAACAACTGGATTATCTGCCAGTTTTCTATGTAATTTAATCCATCCACTCTTCATTTTAGGACGCCTCCTTTTGCAGCCCTACAAACCGCAGAGCTGCTATGTATTTGTGATATATGTGGTAAGCAGTATAAACTGCGAATCCCCTTTTTACTCGTCTTGATATTTCTTTTTTAAATAATTAAGCATTTTCCCTAATGTAGCATCCTCCATATCTTCAACGGTTTCATTTGCATCAATATATCCGAAGCTCTTTAACCATTCATCTAACTCTGGTTTGCAACCATTCTTTTTCCATATTTCCTTTGCCATTTTAATTCTTGCATCTCTTGCAATTTTAGTATCTGGAAGGTCGCTTTCTTCAAAATCAAATGGACGTTCATTCTTCACCCACATGTTGAATCCAAGTCCTGTGTGGATTGCAACGCACTTTACAAAAGAACGACACATACTATTCCAAACAACCTGCTGATTCAAAGAATTATCTTTAACTGGGTTCTTTCCGTTCATTACAGGTGACTGCATGTAATAAGTGTTATCATCAATTACAACTTTAATTCTTGTCTCATAACAACGATTTTCCACGTTATATTTGTCTTTAAAAATAATATCTGTATGTCTCAATGCACTACCTGTTTTTTCGTCCGGAACCGGCTCAAAATACGCTCTTTCCGCTCCATTTTCTCGTAATAACTCAATACATTTAGCCCAGTTTAAATATAAAAAGCCATCCCTTTTATCGCAGTATTTTTTAACATCTACCTTTACAAGCTCACTATATGGTTTTAACATCTTCTATCTCTCCTTTTTATAACTCTCCTGTCCAGAAATACAGTTCATCTGTTTCTTCATCGTAGGAAATAGATTCCAGAAAATCCCATTTAGGATTGTCACCATCAATTACCTTTACTCCTTTTTCGTAAAGTTTGTCTAACAAAATATTGATAATTCCACAAATTTCAATTGGACCATTTCCCTGTGTAATTAAATCAATTAAATCAATTTTTGTATCTGAGCATGTAGCATCTACACCATATCTTGCACTCATCTTCACCCTTCTTTCTGCAATGCACTTCCAAGCACTGCTGCAATAACTTCAACAGATACATATTTCTCTTCACGCCATCCAGCAATCAAACTATCCAGGACTCTGACTTTCTCCGAATCTCTTACCAACTCTTCGTACTCGATTGCCCCGATTGTTACACTATTTACCATTGCTTCTTACTTCTCCTTTAACATTGTATTTTCTATCCAGTCACCGAACATAATTTCTCTATCTGCCTGTTTCTTCTGCTCTTTCTGCCATTTTGCATCAATTACAGCCGTAATCCCAAAGCACACAGCCATTCCAACCAACGCTGCTACCAAAAACAGCATTGCTAATGTGTCATTGCACTCTATCACTTCGTAGAGCCAACCACTAACGCAAATTCCAATCCAGATTCCTGCGATTGTTTCTGTAATAGATTCCACTTTTTTCTTACTTTTCATTGATTTTCCTCTTTTTATCTGCTAAAATCATGATGAAATCTTTTATCTTTTGTCCCACAGGAAGTCGTATTTCCTATGGGACGTTTTTTATTGGATTGCAATCCCTTCGATTTCCATGAAACGCTTAGCATTGATAAAGTACACCCATCTGTTCGCTGATGTATGTATCGCATAGCCCCAAGGGAATACTCCCTGCTGAAGTCCCTTGCGGACTGTTACATGATTCATTTGCAACAGCTCTGCCGCCTTTTCGACTTCCAGTTTTGGAATCACTTTATCTCTTACATCAGACGCTGGAAGCACAAATACCTGCTCGTCAGTTTTAGCAAAGTAATCTGCTGAGAGTCCAAGAGCAGTTGCAAGGTCACACTGAACCGTTTCCGATGGTATTTGCTTTCCGGAAAGATATTGGCTTATAGATGCCTTACTCTTTCCGGTAAGACCGCATACTTGCACTTGATTTAAGTCCAGCTCCTTCATAGCATTTCTTAATTTTTCAGCGAATCTCAAAATATTCACCTCCTCTCACGCTGCTTCAATAAGTGGCATATAGCCCTCTTTTTTCAATAGTTCATACAGGAACAAACGTCCTTTTTGTGTCCATTCTGTCTGCATCTTCACATCAGACATTCCATTTGAACGCACAATATCAATCGTTCTGCTATGTACATACCCTTGATTTTGATATTTTGAATATAAAACCCATTGTCCACCGGCTTTGTACTGGACTTTCAAATCATTTAAAATCTGATTCATCTTTCTGGCACTCATGCCGTAGTCTTTTGCGATTTGAGTCATTAAAACAAGAGATTTGCTCTGCAAAATTGTATCTACATAATTTGCTTTCGGCTCTAATTCGCTGATAATCTTCTGTTGCTCTACTACTTGACCTCCAAGAAACTTGCAACGGTCCTTTAAGGAATCAATCTGTTTAGAAGCAAATTGTAAAGCACGAGCCATAACCTGCTCCGGTGTGTTCCATGCTTTTTCTAGGTCAATTAAATATTGCCTGCACTGTTTTCCTTTATCCGTTCGGCTCATAAGACAAATGTGTTTTGCCATATCGACAGTTAAAGAATAATCTTGTACCTCTTGTTCTCCACCATATTGATTGCCCTGTACCTTCAAGTACACCCCTATAAAATCCTGATTTTCAATAAATCCTTGTGAGTTCGTTTCAAACCATGCTGAAAATCTTTTACTGATTTCAAGAGTTTTGTATAACTCTCTAGCCGATACTGTTGGTTGCTCTGTATCGTAATTAACTTTAATCAAGTCGTTCATCATCCTCTATCACTCCATTTTTTCAATCTTAGCCAGAAGCTGTTCCACATTCTGATCCAATTCTCTTAAAACCGCAACATTCTCGACCACTGACGAATATTTAAGGTTGTCGTTTAAAATTGTTATCGGGTTGGACATTTTGGACATTAACTGTTCCCAGGCATTTAAACTCTTTCTGTAATATCCTTGCACCTGAAGTAAATGGGTTTTAATGTCACCTATGTCACTTTTGGTCAGCGTATTGTTTTCTTTAGTATCCATTTTTCTAATGATTCGAATACCATATTCGTTGGCACATGTATGTTCAATTCTGCATCCTCTATATTTCTCCCAGTCGGTGCAAAAGAAAGCTACATCTGCAGTAGCAAGTAACTCAAGCGACTTTGCAAGATACCAAAGTGGATTAGCGCCATGAGGTGCTTCCTGAAAGAAAGAATCAATAACCTCTACATCCTCATTCAGCATTTTTTTTGCTACTTTTACCGCCTTTTCTCTTTCGGCAAGAATTTCTTCATCTGTTTTGTCTCGCATTGGCTGCGAAATAAATAATCTTTTCATTTTGTTACTCCTTTTATGCAACTTAAACGACATATTTTTTGTGTGCCTGCGCTAAATCATCTTCGGATAAATCGAGATAAATCTGTGTTGTTTCAGTGCTCTCATGCCCTAGCATCTTCGATACTTGCAAAAGCGGCATCCCCCTCTTCAATGCCATAGTCGCACACGTTCGGCGGAATTTATGCGGATGAACTTTGTGAATCGAAACTTTGCGGCCGAGCTGGCGGAGCCGTAACTCCACTCCGCTAATTTTAAGCCGATTATGCGGCTTAGCGATGGATACGAAGAGTGCCGGATTGTCATCTGTCCGGCTTTCGAGGTATTGTTTCAGATGAATTTTTGTGCGGGCGTTGAAATAGACTTCCCGTTCTTTGTTGCCTTTACCGAAAACGATGCACTCGCGTTCGTGAAAGTCTATATCTTCTCGATTAATTTTTACCAGTTCGCCGACGCGGATGCCGGTAGACGATAGCATATCTACGATTGCCAGATCTCGTATATGGGTGCAGTTGTCACGCAAAATTTCGAGATTTTCATCAGATAGCACCTCTTTAATTAAGGAGCCTGTTTTAACTTTATGGATGCGTCTCACCGGGCTTTTAAGGATATAATCTTCGTCTTCGAGCCATGCGAAAAAGCTTGAGAAAATTCTGCG
>ERZ841116.1253-NODE-1253-length-13385-cov-5.308477_pt1 | contig 13385 bp, 8 predicted proteins | sample MGYA00519875_ERZ841116 | MGnify/ENA primary metagenome ERZ841116 (study PRJEB31850, sample SAMEA3708889) | human gut metagenome | biome: human gut; feature: human-associated habitat; material: faeces | place: China | collected 2014 ... | reverse complement strand
CCACAAACTGGGACTCGCAGCTCACGAAAAGCCTTTTTCAAACACGCTCTAACGCAGATGAAAGAAGTATGAAAAAAATGTAAGATAAGAAGTAACTATTCAGCAGGTAGAAACTGTGAATGTACTGGACTACTGGACAGTTACGATAAGAAAAGAAAGGAACAAGCATGGCTCAATACGATACCACATGGTTTGAAAAAGGACTTGCCGAGCTGGAGATCACATTAAATGAAAAACAGATCGAACAGTTTCTGACCTACTATGAACTTCTGGTGGAATGGAACAAAGTGATGAACCTGACGGCCATTACCGAATACGAAGAAGTCATCACCAAACACTTCCTGGACAGCGTAGCGTCTGTCAAAGTGTGTGATTACAGCAAACCGATGAAAATCCTGGATCTTGGAACAGGCGCCGGATTTCCCGGCATACCGTTAAAAATCGCTTTTCCGGAGCAGGAGATCGTCCTTCTCGACTCCCTGAACAAGCGTGTGAAATTCCTGAACACCGTCATTGAAACCCTCGGTCTCACAGGAATCCGCGCTATCCACGGAAGAGCCGAAGACTACGCCCGTCATGCAGACTACAGAGAACAGTTCGATCTGTGTGTGTCACGCGCTGTAGCCAACCTGAGTACGCTATCCGAATACTGCCTGCCCTATGTAAAAACAGGTGGTCACTTCATACCGTACAAGTCCGGCAGAATCCAGGAGGAACTGACCGAAGCCCAAACCGCCATCAAAATCCTTGGCGGCAGCCTGGAAAAAACTGAAAAATTCCAGCTGGCAGACACCGACATGGAAAGATCCTTCGTAGTCATCCGAAAAACCAAACCAACCGGCAAAAAGTTCCCAAGAAAAGCCGGTTTACCATCCAAAGAACCAATCAAATAACACATCAACGCAAGAAAACTCCGTGAGAAGCCGAAAAATGGCTCAAAACGGGGTTTTTCTGTACAAGTCAACAAACACTCCACTTACATAGCAGAAAACGCGAATATGGGGCAAATACGGGGAGAGTAAAAAATAAAGAAAGAAAACAGATGTAAAGTGTCAGGCATGTGAATCTGAAAACAGACCAAAGAAAAATCACTTCCATAAACATTCTTCTACTACGCGCACCTAAAAATCACCTAAACCGTATAAGTCATTTTTTCAAAAAGAATTTTAAGATATCCACTCAGAATCTCTCCCATAAATGTCACCCGATAACATCCCGTCTACACCGCGCCACGCATTTTAACTCATGCATTTTTTGCTTGCTATCCAGTCAAAAAGCCGGAAATCTCCGTCCCCAACGGCTCACCCAATAACGTCCCCCACACACCTCCCCTCCAACTTTGAATACCCAGCTTTCGGACTCGCGCTCCTCCCCACACGAACCGCTTGTCGAGCACGAGTTTGAGACTACAGGCTCAAACCGAGCGCAGACCCGGTCGCGTGGGGAGGAGCGTGAGTCCGGAAGCGTTCGGGTAATCAAAGTCACACATATTTCACAAAGAAAACACAAACATTTCGAAACTTTATCACACTTTGTATATAAAATAATACCAATAAAGGAGGTAACAAATTGTGATAGAAGTGAAGAATTTAGTAAAGAAATACGGTGATCACACCGCTGTCGATCACCTGTCATTTCACGTGGACAAAGGTCAGATCTACGGTTTCTTAGGTCCAAACGGTGCCGGAAAATCAACAACTATGAACATTATGACCGGCTATATCGCGTCCACATCCGGCGAAGTCCTGATTGACGGACACAACATCCTTGAGGAGCCGGAAGCTGCGAAAAAATGCATCGGATACCTGCCGGAGCAGCCACCGCTGTACTTCGATATGACGGTAGCTGAATACCTGAAGTTCGCTGCAGAACTCAAAAAAGTTCCGAAAAACGAAAGAGAAACCCAGATCGAAGAGGTCATGGAACTGACAGGCATTACCGCGATGGCAAACCGTCTGATCAAAAACCTGTCAAAAGGATACAAACAGCGGGTAGGACTTGCCCAGGCGATCCTCGGCTATCCTGAAATCATCATCCTTGATGAACCAACCGTAGGACTTGATCCAAAACAGATCATTGAGATCCGTGAACTGATCAGGAAACTCAGCGAAGAACATACCATTATACTAAGTTCTCATATTCTGTCAGAAGTAAGTGCTGTGTGTGATTACATCATGATCATCAACCACGGTAAACTGGTTGCGAGCGATACCACAGAAAACCTGATGAACCATTCACTGGGAAGCAACACCCTGGAGCTTACTGTAAAAGGAGAAAAACAGGATGTTGAAAAAATGTTGCGCGACGTAGAAGAAATACAAAAATTAGAGTGGAAACCGGGAGAAAACGAAAAAACAGTAAGTATGGTGATCACAACAGAAGAAAAGACGGATATCCGTGAAAAACTGTTTTATATGATGGCAGAAGCCAAGATGCCGATCTTGAATATGCAGTTTACAAAAGTATCCCTCGAAGACATCTTCCTTGAACTGACACAGAACGAAACAGCCTCTGTTCCGGATGAACAAAACACAAGGCCAGAGTCTGCACCGGAAGATGAGACCGGTACAGATACGGAAAAAGAGAATGAAACAGAACAGGAGGCTCATGATGAAAGCAATTTATAAGAAAGAAGTAAAAAGTTATCTGACCTCTATGATCGGATATGTATTTATATTTTTCATTCTGCTTCTGGAAGGCATCTATTTTACTGCCTATAACCTGCAGAATGCCTACCCGTTATTTGGAACCACATTAAGTGCCGTTACTTTTATTTTTCTGATTCTGGTGCCGGTTCTGACGATGAAAACGATTGCAGAAGAACGGAAACAGAAGACCGATCAGCTGCTTTTGACAGCTCCGGTATCCGTCAGTGAGATTGTTCTTGGAAAGTTTCTGGCAGTAGCTACGGTTTATGCGATCCCGGTACTGATCATCTGTCTGTACCCGATGATCATGGGAAAATATGGTACCGTATCTTATGCGATGGCATATACGGCAGTGCTTGGGTTTGCCCTTCTTGGATTTGCCCAGATTGCAGTCGGAGTCTTCTGGTCCTCCGTTACAGAAAATCCGGTCATTGCAGCAGTCGTAACCTTTATCGTACTGTTTGTCTGCTATATGATCACGGGTATCGGATCTCTGATCCCGGACAGTTCCATGGCGTCTCTGGCGTGCTATATGCTTCTGGTGCTGCTGGCTGCTGTGTGGATATACCATATGATCCGGAATCTGTGGATCGCAGCAGTTATCGGTATCGCAGGAGAAGCGGCACTTGCCATCACCTATGTGGTAAAATCCACACTATTTGAGGGAAGTATTCAGAAATTCCTGGCTGTTTTCGATATTACCAGTCACTTTGATAACTTTACCAACGGTATTCTGGACCTGCAGGGAGTGGTATATTTTCTGTCTGTGATCATTATTTTCCTGGTTCTTACGGTTCAGACTATTACCAAGAGAAGATGGAATTAGGAGGCTGGAAGAATGAAAATCAATATCAAAAAGAAATTAAAATCGGCGGGAAGCACCATCAAAGAAATGGGAAGCATCGATAAAAAATCCCTGAAAAACGGTTCTTACAGTATGGGAATCACCGCTATTGTGATCGCGGTGTTGGTCGTTATCAACCTGATCGTTGGACAGATTCCGGAAAAATATACCCAGGTGGATGTAAGTACCCAGAAGCTGTATACGATCTCTGATACGACAGAGAAATATCTGAAAGATATGAACACGGATGTCACAATCTACCATATCGTACAGTCGGGAAAAGAAGACTCGGTACTGGAAAAAATGCTGACCAGATACGAAGAGGAGTCCAAACATATCAAAGTAGAGAAAAAAGACCCGGTGTTATATCCGAACTTTACTTCACAGTATACCAGCGATGATGTGGCAGATAACAGTCTGATCGTGGTTGCAGGGGAGAAGAGTAAGGTGATCAGTTACAGCGATCTGTATGAAACAGAAATGGATTATACAACCTACCAGACCAACACTACAGGGTTTGACGGGGAAGGACAGATTGACAGTGCGATTTCTTATGTCACTTCCGAGAATCTGCCGGTAATATATACACTGGAAGGTCATGAGGAACTGGAATTAAACAGCAGTCTGACAGACAGCCTGCAGAAAGCCAATTATGATGTACAGAGTCTGAATCTGCTGACACAGGATGCGGTTCCGGAGGACACCGGATGCTTGATGATCGCGGCACCGCAGAAAGATCTTTCTGAAGAAGAAGCACAAAAGATCATTACCTACATGGAAGCCGGCGGAAAAGTGATGATTTTTACAGAATATACCGGAACAGATATGCCGAATCTGAAGAGTGTACTGGAAAATTACGGCGTAACCACAGGGGACGGTGTGATCATGGAGGGAGATACCGGTCATTACATCATGCAGAGACCGTACTATATTGTTCCGACTATTGACAGTTCTGATATTACTTCCGACATTAAGAGTAACAACCGCTATGTGCTGACACCGATCTCACAGCCGGTAAAAACACTGAGCGATTACCGTGATACGCTGCAGATTTCTTCTCTGTTATCAACATCTGACAAAGCGTATATAAAGACAGATGTACAGAATATGACCACATATGAGAAAGAAGACAGCGATGAAGAAGGCAGTTTCCAGGTTGGTGTTTCTGTAACCGAGCAGGTGGATGATGATAATACCACACAGCTGGTGTGTTTCGGCTGTGCCAGCCTTCTGGACGAAGCTACCGATCAGCAGGTATCCGGAGGCAATACGGATCTGGTGCTGGCAGCGCTGGGCTGGATGTGTGAAAACGATGCACCGGTCATCGATGTGACGAGCAAGAGCCTGACCATGAGTTATCTGACTGTTCCACAGTTTGATGCGGCATATTGGAGTATCATCGTGTGCGGTGTGATCCCGGTGGCATTTCTGCTGATCGGTACGGTGATCTGGTTTAAGAGGAGAAAACAGTAATGAAGAAAAAAAGGGGCTTATTTGTAATTCTTGCGGGGGTTGTTCTTCTGTGTGTCTTGATCGTGTGTTATTTTGCACTGTTAAAAGCGAACAGCAGTGAGGAAGAGACAACGGAAGAAGAGACCACGCAGGAAGAAGTGGCGGCAATCGCCAGTGATGATATCAGCACATTGACTTTTGAGGCGGGGGATCAAACAGTCACCTTCCAAAAAGCGGAAGACAGCTGGACACTGGAAGGTCAGGAGGATTTTCCGGTGGATGCTTCGAAAGTAGACAGCGTAGTATCCTGTCTGGCATCCGTCAAAGCGGATCGTACCCTGACGGATGTGGAGGATCCGGGAGAATACGGTCTGGACGTTCCGACCAATGTGATCGAGGTGGTAAAAACAGACGGAAGCAGCGAAAAGATTACAGTTGGTGACAAGAACAGTTCCACCGGTAATACGTATATCTGTCTGAATGATGATGCTTCAACCGTGTATACGACCAGTACGGATTTTGGAAGCACTTTTTCAGGCGGCCTGTACAATTATGCAGAAAGTGAGAGTTATCCAACCATCACATCTTCAACGATCAGCAAGATTGTTGTGAAAAAAGACAACAATTCGTATACGGTTACGAATAACGGAAAGTCTTCTACAGGCTGGTATGTCCAGGAAGAGGATAACAAGAAACAGGAAGCGGATTCCACGCAGGTGGGAACCCTGCAAAGTACCGTTGCCGGCCTTAGTTTTGCCGGATATTACAACTACAACTGTACGGACTGGGCAGCATATGGCCTTGAGAAGCCGAAAATGACCCTCACAGTCGATTATACCGAAGAAGTGGAAGCAGAATCCACAGACGACGCAGAAAGCGATTCTGATGCAAATACGGACGATACAGACGATTCAGGTGAAACTACCACAGAAACCGTGGACAGAGAACTGGTTCTGTATGTGGGAAATATTAACGAAAACGATGGAAATTATTATGTGAGACTGGGTGACTCCGGTGAACTTCACGGAATTTCTCAGGCATCCCTGGATACGCTGATGAATGGAAAAGCATTTGACTACTGGAAAACATCTATTGATTCTATGACGATCAGTGACCTGGATCATCTGGATGTGACCTATCAGGGAACCACTTATACACTGAAACGGGTTGTAACAGAAGAAAAAGTGGAGAAAGATAAGAGTGAAGACACAGACAATGATGCAGATGATGATACAGATGCGGACAGCGAGGACGCAGATGACGAAGAAGAGACGAAGACCGTGACCACTTACTATGTGAATGATCAGGAAGCAGACAGTGATAACTTCACCGCGTTCTACCGGGCAGCAGCAGCTATGGTATGCCAGAGCCGTCTGGAAGAAAATACGACAAAAGATGATGCGGAACTTACACTTTCTTATCACGGAACGGACGGAAGTAAGATTACAATCTCCTATACGCCAAGAGATTCCAGTTTTTATGTGATGGAAGATCAGGATGGAAACTGCGGTCTGGTTAATAAAATGAATGTAAAAGATCTGATCGATACGTTCCTGACACTGACCGAAGGTGAAAAATAGTTGTAACAAAACAGAAAATAAAAGGGGCTGTCGCTTTAACGAATGAATTTTCGTAAAGCGGCAGCTTCCTTTTTACTGTTTTAAGGATAAAATCCATCAAAAAACGCTTTTCATTGTTACAGACTATTATTAAAGTGCGTTGCATATCAATAGTTGGTCCGGTGGACCGATTTTGATTGAACTGATTTAACTGATAATACGACTCATGTTCTTTACTGCGCTTTCAATCAGTGCATTTGCGTTATTGACATAAATAACATCTTGAATATTGTTATCTTTTACAAGATCGACCAGGTTGCCACTGAAGTAACGGTAATCGACAACATGTACGGTCTGGTAACTGTTGACCAGGAATGGTACGAAAGCGTTACCGTAAGATTCCTTGATAACTACGCAGGATGATCCGTCGGTGATGTTCGGGTTATCGATGCGTTCGTACGGCTGATCACCGCAGATGAAGCACAGATATTTGTTGGCTTCGGAGTACTTCGTTGCATCTGAGACTACATATCCCGATACCTGTTGTCCATCTGTATTGGTGTAAGTCAGATCATTGCAGGTCGGTGTGTAGGCAACAACCGTATCCGGATTATTTTTCAGTGTTTCAGACTGATTACTGTACTGATAGAAGGAACCGACGAATCCCGGATATTCGCTCTTCGTGAAATCGGTCAGAGGAGAAGGCGTCATGCCTTTGGCTTTCATCAGCTCTTTGTAAGCATAGTAGGCACCGTCAGCGGTCCAGTGATGGTCCGTCTTAAAGTAAAGATATTCACTGTTATGGTTCTTTAAGGCATCCAGAACAGCTACCTGGTTGATGGAAGCATCCAGATGTCCGTTTACATAAGCGAATGTGTCTTCCTGGCTGTTGGAGCCGACTTTCTGCTGATTTTCCTTATCGATATTGACTGCGATACTGGTAGGGACCAGAATATCATAAATGGTTGCGATATCTTTTAACTGGGTGGCAGCGGAGTTCATCATGTTGATGTAAGCGTCTGCGCCCGCCCGGCTGAAGCCGTAAAGTTCAAAACCGCGGTTATCGGCGATATAGATGGTTCCCAGTCTTTCCGGTTCCGCATGGATGGTTCCGTCCTCTTCCTGAATATCTTCTTCAGGTGTTGGAGTGGGGGTGGTTTCCATCTCCGCATCCGCATCCGGGATCTCATCTCCCTGAGCACCGTCTCCGTAGATTTCCTGTGTGGTGATACCATAGAATTTTTTCATGCTGGCATTGGCACGCATCAGTTTCTCACGGAACGGAAAGGTATCTGCATACCAGGTGCTGATGTCAGAGAAAAATCCGCCGTTTAACACGGTAGAAACAGTTGGTTTCGGGAATTTGGAAAGTTCACGCTTCTCCAGTTCCGATTCTTTCGGTCTAAGAGGAAGCAGAAGTCCGATAAAAGCGATCACAAAAAGGAACACGAAGAAGGTTCGGATTCCGATCTGCCAGAATCGCTTGTGGACGGCATTGTTTTTATTAATAAATTTTTCTTTTTTATTTGTATTCATGTTCAGACAGATCCTTTAAAACTGGAAGTATAAAAATGGATTGTAACTGTTTCCGACCAGCGCAAGGAGTGAAAGAATCAGCAATACAGGAGGTATTACAATCTCATATGCGTAGGTCAGATAAGGAATCCGGTAATGCACAAGGTCAAGTCGTTTGATGTAAGTGCCTATATTTTTCAGCAACGGTGTGGAAGCGATGATACAGAAAATCAGCAGATACAGATTATTCTGGAAAAGAACAGAGGTCGAAAGATCGATAAAACCGTTGTGGTTCAGACCAAACATTCCTTTCAGGATAGCTCCAAGATTACCCAGAGATTCACAGCGGAACAGCACCCATCCGAAGTAAACCACGACCATGGCATACAGATGGCTCACAAAGCGCGGAAGGCGGGAAAACTTTTCCAGAAGGAAGGTGTTCTCCATGTAGATGAACAGGAAGAAATACAGTCCCCAGAAAATAAAGTTCCAGCTGGCTCCGTGCCAGAATCCGGTAAGTCCCCAGACAATCAACAGGTTGATGGTACGTCTGCGGGCACCTTTTCGATTACCACCGAGCGGAATATAGACATAATCACGGAAGAAGGTTCCGAGGGAAATATGCCATCTGTTCCAGAACTCTTTAATGGAACCGGAGATGTACGGGTAATTAAAGTTCTCGTCGTAGTGAAAACCGACCATAAGCCCCATCCCGATTGCCATATCGGAATAGGCAGAAAAATCAAGATAAATCTGCAATGCATAGAACAACATACCAATCCACAGACCGGCTGCAGGAATCTCGGCGATGTCCTTGGCGAGTGTTGGAACCAGGGTATCTGCTACAGATGCACAGCCGTTTGCCAGAATAGCTTTTTTGGCAAGCCCAATGGTAAAACGTTTGATACCCCTGTATAATTCATCCGTTTTCACTTTACGGTTCTCAATCTCATCAGCAACCAGCTGGTAACGAACGATTGGCCCGGCGATACACTGATGAAACAGGGAAGCATACAGCAGCAGATTTACGAATTTGCGCTGTGGTGCCACTTCCTCGCGATATACGTCGATGACGTAAGAGAGCAGCTGGAAAGTGTAGAAAGAAATACCGATTGGCAGAGCAATCTGCGGAATTTCTTTTGGAAAATGGAAGATCGTGTTTGTGATGGATGAAAAGAAGGTCAGATATTTGAAAATACAAAGCAGACCTAACATAAATACGCAGTCACAGATCAAAAATATTTTACTCAGTCCTTCTTCCCGGTACTGATCGATCAATAAGGCGAACAGCCAGGAGGCAAAGACCATGCTGAGCAGAAGCAGAAGATATTTCGGTCCTCCCCAGGAGTAAAACACCAGAGAAAAACCGAGGAGAATCATATTTTTCCGCTTAATACCATCAGCAAAATGATAGGCGATCAGATTTAACGCCAGAAAGAAAAAAACAAAAAATAAGCTCGAAAAAACCATAAAACTCCTTTTGTATTTGCAGATGTAAGCATAATGAAATTGTGTGCAGAAAAAATTCTGCGCTGGGTTAGCGGGTAAGATTTTCAGATCGTTTAAGAAAGGCATATACATTCTTGATACCGTCTGTCGGGCACTGTTTTGCATGGAAAATCGTGTGTAAATGATATAAGTAATCAGTAAAATAGATATCAGTTGAATGTAAAAACATATGTATCTATGCCATGATGCGACGAAATTCCACATAAACCAACAAAAAAGTGCTGTACCTATTATAATATAATAACAGTGTAAGCATGTCAACAAAATAACAGGTGAAAAAGATGGGAAAACCGTTGATTTTAAAGGGATTTTGGAACGTTAGAAGATTGAAAAAATATCGACAGAAAAAATTAAAAATTGGCAGGGAATGTGGTAAAAGCAAAAAATATTATGTAAACTTTCAGGAAAATATAAAATGAAAGCAGTGGAAACGACAGAAAAGCAAGAATACCTTTTCAAATATTCTTGCTTTTTCTTTAAAAATAGTATATCGTTTTCGAAATAACTGTATCATTCACGTAGGATGCAGTTATTTACGAAATAATATACTGGATATTTTAGCATTGGACGATAGAATTTATGAGGCAAAAAAGATGTTAACAGCTTCCAGTACCTGTTCGGGTGCTTCTATCTGAGGCAGGTGCTTGGTGCTTTTTATCATCTCGGATTCGATTGCGGGATTAATAGAAGTATATAAAGCAACACTTTCTCTGGCACGGGGTTCAGAATCACCCTCCAGAATATAGATACTGTTGTCAATGGTCTTCAATGCGTGACTGATATTACAGTAAATGTACTTCCCGGTAATGCTCGCGAGCAAGTACTTTCCGGCACCATTTTCCAGGTGCGAGGACTCATAATAGAGATCTTCCAGTTCTGTATCCACATGAAATGGGTTATGAAGATACTTTTCGGTAAATGCCAGATCAATATTTGGACGGGAATTCAGAATGTTATAAACCAAAGTACCGATCAGAGGAAGTTCAAGCAGAAATTTAGATGCTTTGGATTGTCTGTCAGGAATCTGATTCAACACTGCGAGATCTTCCGGGTTGATCATCATGATTCGGCGGATAATGGATACATCATTTTTGCATGCCATGACAGCAAAAGAACCGGATAATCCACTGGTCAGTACATCCGTTGGCTGTTTGATGACAGCTTTGATAAAATCGGTGATCAACTGAACATAAAGAAAGTTTGTATAAGTGATTTTCGGACGATCAGAACATCCACAGCCCAACAGATCCATGCAGTATACTGTGTGATCTTTTGCGAGCTGCTTTTTGAGAGATTTCCATTCGACAGAGCTGCTTGCAGGGGAAAGATCATGTAAAAGTAACAGTGGAGAACCGGAACCTTCAATCGTGTAATGAATACGTCCAAATTTCCAGTCGTAGAAATACTGAGATTTATTATGCAACGCATTGCGGATTACAGCGGAAGCGTTGATCAGTTTATTTATAGCAAAAATACCAGCACCGGTCATAGAAGTCAGAATGCTGATTGTTAGTAAGCGCTGAACATTTTTCTTCATGATAGATTACCTCCTTGTTTGAATGGCAATTGTTATATCTATTATAATTCATACGGAGAAAAGATACAAACATTTTTTAAATCTCTTAGTGGAAAAGCAGATGATTTATAACTGTTTACAGGTAATGTTGGGAGAGACCTTTTAATATAAATATGTCGTAACTGTTCAGTACCTTCACAGTTACGAGCCAAAATGCATTTAAACGATAAAAACACGCTTTGCGAGTTTTTATCGTTATCGCGGCACTCCTCAAGGTTCCGTGCAAGCACGGACTTTGACTCGTTGCTCGCGTAAATCACCTTCGGTGATGGCATTTTGGCTTGTATGCCTCGGGATTTTGACATATTCATGTCAAAACACCCCGAGGGACAGTGGCTACTGAATAGTTACAATATGTCAAAATTCAGAGATATACGATACAAAAGTCTGCTATTAAAGAGGATTGAGTTGACAACAAAATTTTATTCAGGTGGAAGCAAAAAGAGTGAATAGTAACTATGTTTCACGTGAAACATTCAAAAATAGCAGAATTTTATGAAGAGATAACAGTCTATATGTTTCACGTGAAACATTCAGGAAATAAGTCGTAGCTGTTCAACACTTTTACAGTTACGACAGCACTACTGGACATTAAATAATTAAAAAGATTCACGCATGTAATAAAACACTTCAAATAAAAAATACAATAATGTGATGTTATGGTCGAAAAGTATTTTGCCCCTTTTGATACTGAATTATTCCGCACTTCGCATTCTCACAATCAACAAAAACATTCACAATTCGTTCGTTCTTTTGAAAATAACTACTTACTCATACTTTTGGCGAACCCTATGTTCAAAAATTTCCCCACAAGTAAATCCACATCAAATCTAAGAACTTATGACCCTGGCATCATAATATTACTAAAACAGAAACAGGAAACGAATGCTTTTTGTATAAAAAAGAAAAAATGTTTCACGTGAAACGTTTTGTGTGGAATAATAGAAAATCAAGTGATATAATAGAACCAGCAATTGATGTATATAAAATAAATCTTAAAACAGTTGCACGTAAATTAAAATTGTACAGAAAAATACAGATGAAAACGAACTGGAAGGAGTACAGTTATGGGAAGAGCAATAGCAATTGCAAATCAGAAGGGCGGCGTGGGAAAATCCACGACAGCGATTAATTTATCCTCCTGCCTTGGTGCCATGGGCCAGAAGGTTTTGACAATAGATCTGGATCCACAGGGAAATACAACCAGTGGTCTGGGGGTAGAGAAGGATGCGGCAGAGAATACAGTATATGAATTGTTACTTGGTGAGTGTGAAGTAGAAGAATGTCTGCAGAAATTGGAATTCGAAGGAGTGTCTTTAATTCCTTCCAATGTCAATTTAGCGGGAGCGGAGATTGAACTGATTGGAGTAGATAAAAAAGAGTACATTCTGAAAAATGAAATCGACTGGATTCGAGATCAGTACGATTTTATCATCATCGATTGCCCGCCGTCGCTCAGCATGCTGACGATCAATGCGATGACGACAGCGGATACAGTTCTTGTTCCGATTCAGTGCGAATACTATGCGCTGGAGGGATTGAGCCAGTTAATACATACAGTTGAACTGGTGAAAGAAAGATTGAATCCAATTCTGGAAATAGAAGGTGTTGTATTTACAATGTATGATGCGCGAACGAATCTTTCACTTCAGGTTGTAGAAAATGTAAAAGAGAACCTGCAACAGAACATCTATAAAACGATTATTCCTAGAAATATCCGGTTGGCAGAAGCACCAAGTTATGGAATGCCGATCAATCTGTATGATCCAAAGTCTACAGGCGCAAGCGCATACCAGAGACTTGCTGATGAAGTGATGAATAGAGAGTAACTAAAAGATGTGATGTAGGAGGGAACGAATGCCAATTAAGAAAAAAGGTCTGGGAAAAGGTCTGGACAGTCTGATCCCAGATAATAAGAGCATAAAGTCTGTAACACCTGACAAATCTGCTGAAGCAAAGAAAGAAGCAGAAGAAAAAGCAGGCGTGCAGACGATGAAGATCAATGAGGTTGAGCCGAACAGGGATCAGCCGAGAAAGAATTTTGATGAAGATGCTCTCCTTGAACTTTCGGATTCCATCAAACAGTTCGGTGTATTACAGCCGCTGCTTGTTCGGAAAAGAAAGGATTACTACGAAATCATTGCCGGTGAAAGAAGATGGAGAGCTGCAAAAATTGCCGGGGTAAAGGAAGTTCCTGTAATTGTAAAAGAATATACAGATCAGGAAATTCTTGAAATCGGTCTGATTGAAAATATCCAGAGAGAAAACCTGAATCCAATTGA
>ERZ841116.1252-NODE-1252-length-13396-cov-11.903980_pt1 | contig 13396 bp, 17 predicted proteins | sample MGYA00519875_ERZ841116 | MGnify/ENA primary metagenome ERZ841116 (study PRJEB31850, sample SAMEA3708889) | human gut metagenome | biome: human gut; feature: human-associated habitat; material: faeces | place: China | collected 2014 ... | reverse complement strand
CTAAAATAAATATTAGAAACATTTTTTTGAAGCTTCTTTTGTTCATCTATGGACAGATTCCCGAAAAGTATATTTTTAATTTTTCTAAGTACGTCTAGACGTTTTAAAACTCATGTTGTGATTGAATTACGTTCAATACTTCTTGCATACTTCCAGCCTTCCAATTTGCCTTAGCATTAAATAAAGGCAATGGGTAATCGTAATATCCAATAGTATCAATACCAGCACTAGTTGATACCTGTATCCCTGAGTACGAATCTTCAATAGCAATTGTCATCCGAAACAATATAATCAAAATAATTCTTCAAATCCAGTTTTTCAAGACTTATTTCTATACTTTTTCTTCCTTTCTCTGTGAAAATCGCAAATTTTTCCCACTTTTTCTCAATGATTTCAATACTGAAACAACATCTTTCCAGAACTTCAATAATTTCTTTTTATGTTAATTCATTATTTAACTAAATCTTTGGAGGTAATACGTTTTCAAAGCTACTTTTTTACCATAGATTTTGAGCCTTCAACACATATTACTAAGCCAAAAATGCTCTAAATTTTTGAAATTCTAACAAATTACACCCTTGTACATTAGAATCACTTCTTTCTAATTAAAAATTAGATAAAACAGAAATACCATATAGTTAATAGTATTTTCATCATTTAATCAACTAATCAGCCTTCCCAACATCAAGACCATTGGACTCCTTTTGTGATTGCACTCGAATCTCCAATTGTTTATTCTTCTGAATAAACTGTTGGTAAGGAATTGTATTACTAAACATAAAAACACCTAGTAATGCAAATGTAACTAATTTTTTAATTCCACGTTTTTTTCTCATGCAATGAAACCCCTTTCTTTTTCCTTATTTTTATTCTAACATATGTATTTTATCCAGTCAATTATTTTTATTGCGTTTCGGACTTTTTTTTTTTTTTATTACCATAAAGAATTATTTATTCTTTTAACTTGCTATTTTGAACTAAAAATTTTATAATGAAATTAAGCAAATAGGAAGGTTTATTATCTTTAATGAATACACTCGCAGAGAAATTCAGATTGAAAAGAAAAGAGTTGAGACTCTCCCAACAAACTCTTGCAGAAGGAATTTGTGAACAAAGCCAGATTAGTAAAATTGAGAGAGGGCATTTCATTCCCTCCGCAGACCTTTTGTTCAAACTCTCACAACGACTTGAAGTACCATTAGATTATTTTTTTAATGAACAAATTGAAATTAAATCTAACCTCTCTAATTTCAAGCAATTATCTGCTCGCCTATTAGATGACAGAAATTATGATGATTTGGAATATATTTATAGAATAGAGATTGAACGAAGTACTTTTCTAACACTAGAAGACCGAACTTACCTTGAATGGATTAAAGCTATTATTGACTTCTATCAATATGACAGTAAGTGTGAGGCTATTTCTTCATTGGAAAATATATTATTAAAAGTCTCCTCAAATACTCTGATTTATTTAAAGGTATTGAATACTCTATCTAATTTCTATTCCTTAGTGGGTCGTGAACAAGAATATGAGACAAACTACTCTCATTTGATGGAGTTATATCAGACAAAAAATTTTGAGCATCAAGAGTTTTTATTTGGCTACATCAGAGTTCGTTACAACTACGCTCACTACCTAGTGTCAAAGGAAAAATATAACGAAGCCATCCAAGAAGCTCTTGAGACGATTGAACTCTGTAAACAAAGACAGACAAGCTACCAACTGGCTCCCCTACTTATTCTTGTAGGAAATGCTGGAGCCAAGTTTCTAGACAAAGAACAAGTCAAAAATTATTATATAGAAGCAAGAGAGTTATGTAAGATTTATAACAATCCTTTAATGTTGATGAAGATAGAAAATTATTTGAAAGAATTAGATACTGTTTAGTTAATCTTGACATTATAGTTTTTCTGAAACGTTAAATAACCTGTAAGGCTGATAGTGAAATTAATACTATCAGCCTTATAATTTTTCCATGGTATTTCAAATAACTATACTGATTTTGTTTCCCGTTCTAATTTGGTAACATTTTGATTTCTTGTGTTATAAAGTATATGGTAGAAAAAGAGTTCTACACTTTCAGTAGAACCCTTCTTATTAGCAGTATTTTGATTACCTAGTTTTTTCTATTTTAACGCTTCTTTAATTTCACCAACTGTTGCAGCAACACTTTTATCGTAGAATGATTTTTCACACAAAATTATTGACAGTATCCATATCTATGTTCATAAAATAAAATTTTTAAATGTCATTCAATAAATGCTATAATATAAGTAAATAACTTAGGAGGTTAAAACTAGTTGCTGGATTTTGGTAAAAGAATTGAAAGGATGCGATTAGCTCAAAAAATAAGTCGTCAGGAATTCTGTGGAGATGAATCTGAATTAAGTGTCCGTCAATTAATTAGGATTGAAAGAGGTGAATCAAGACCTACATTAACAAAATTGAAATATATTGCGAATCGGCTAGGAATAGAAGATTTTAAATTAATGCCAGATTACGTAGAGTTAGAAAAAGATTATTTGCAGTTAAAATATTACTTGATGAGAACCCCCACATATGAAGATGAGAACATTGCTAAAGAGAAAGAAAAAATTTTTGATAAGATTTTTGACGAGTATTACGATGATTTGCCTGAAGAAGAAAGGATCATTATCGATATTTTACAAGCATATGATGACTTTGGCCTACAAAATGATGATAGTAATTTAGAAATGATTTTACAAGATTACTTTACTCAAATTCTTATTAAAACCGAATACGAAGTAAATGAGCTTTTAATCATAAAATTATTTTTATTAAGATTAGTTCATCCCAATACACTACTAGATGAGAAAGAAAAACATAAATGTACAATAATAGCTAACAATATTTTACAACAATTAGATAAGTTCGATCTTGATTATGTATTTATTGTTAGAGATTCCTTACTTTTATTACTTGGAATATTTGAAAAAATGAGTGATTATACTCGATTTGAAAAAATTCTTCAAGAATTGAATGATTTAACATCTAAAACCTACGACTATCAGAAAAAACCTATTATTCGTATATGGGAATGGCGCTATGCGCTATTTTCAAAACAAAACTATCAAATGGCCGAAAATTTTTTTCAAGAAGCAAAAATATTTGCAAAAATGATTAATAATAGCTATCTTATAGAACAGATAGAAAAACAATGGCAAAGTGATCTTCAAGATTACTTTAAAAATAAAAACTGAGTAAGGAAAGTGACAAAAATGTCATGGAAAAATCCCGAATTAGCTAAAGTTAAAGCTGATTCGGGATTTTTTTTATTAATAATGTGTTTATATAAAGAATTCTATTTAAAATAAGTGACATTTTTGGCCTTTTTATATATGTTTTTTATAAGTATAATATTCGTAAATTAAAAAACAAAGGAGATAAAATATGTTATTACTAGTTATTTCAATTTTTTGGACTTTTATATAATTGATAAGATAAAATGGAGTATTCTATGTTGGAATTAAAAAATATATGTAAAAGTTTTAATCAAGGAGAATTTAAAAATAGTGTTTTAAAAGATATAAATTTAATAGTTAAACAAGGAGATTTTATATCTATAATGGGTCCATCTGGATCTGGTAAATCCACATTAATCAATATTTTAGGATTACTCGATTCTGAATTTCGCGGAGAGTACAAACTTAACGGAGAAATTATAAAAAGTTTAAATGAGGATCAACATGCTACACTCCGTAACAATGATATTGGTTTTGTATTTCAACAATTTCATCTAATTGATGAGTACACGGTTAGAGAAAATATTTTATTATCATTCCTCTACTCAGAGAAGAAGGCAAATTTAAAATACATTGAGAGTTTAGTTGAAGACTTGGGCCTTGTAGACAAACTTAATGAATATCCAAATAATTTATCAGGGGGACAAAAACAACGAGTTGCTCTAATCAGAGCTCTTGCTCATAAGCCAAAATTTCTTATAGCAGATGAACCTACAGGAGCATTAGACGAAGAAAGTAGGGACGAGATTTTACAAATTCTACAAAATTTAAACAATTCTGGTACTACAATTATCATTGTTACTCATGATGAGTTTGTTGCAAATTGCAGTAAAACTAGGTATAAAATGAGAAATGGTCATTTAACGCTGGAAGGATTGAAATTAAATGAAGTTTAAAAAAATTTTGATAGATACTTTAAAACTGTTATTGAGAAATAAACGACAGAGTATTCTCACTTCTCTAGCGATTGCCGTAGCAACATTTGTGGTACTAGTTATTTTATCAAGTTCTTCTTATACCACTTCTACATTAGGTGATGACTTACACATTGAGGAGGATTCTGTAACAATAACTTATACTCCCAAAAATATCTTGACTAGAGGTGGTTTTTCTAAGGAAGATAAAAGATTAGTTGAGAATTCTATCGGGAAAGATGTGAGGCTATCTGCTAGTTCCTATGGCTTGTATGCTGAAACATATTTTAATAAAACAAAACAATATCTCAGTTTTCGTACATTAGATGATTTGAATAAAAATGGATTAAATGTACCATCCTTATTGAAAGGGAAATCGATAAAGAACCTAAATAACGGGATTGCTATTAGCGATAAAGCTCTAATGTTATTGACTCGAAAGGGAAACGTTGAGAATTTCTTAGGAAAAACTATTAATATATCTGGCAAAGATTACACTATTCAGTCAATTTTTTATGGATCAGCTGTTAACGAAAGATTACCTTCTTTAATAGTTACTGAGGATACGAAGCGTTTGCTGTTAGGAAATAAGGAATATTTTGATGAGCTGGTGATATCAACTAACAAAATAGAGAATATTAATAAAGCTTTGTCAATTTTAGATATTCATGGAACATATCATCGTGAAGGAACTTATTCATATATCGATAACAAACGTGTTTATGAAGAAACTAAAGCTCAAGCTAACACTATACTTAATTTTATTGCATTTCTTTCAAGTATTTCAATATTTGTTGCTGGTTTTGGAGTCATGAATGCTTTGTTATCTTCCGTAAGTGAGCGTAGTAAGGAAATAGCAATTCGTCGTGCTCTAGGTGCAAAAAAATCTGATATCTACCTATCGTATATGATAGAGGGTACATTTTTATCCATAATAGGAGGTATGTCAGGAATCCTAATAGCTGAAATATTTGTTATTTTAATGAATATAAGTGGTTTTGTTGCGACATTAACTTTGAATCACATTTTAATCACATTGTTTACAACTAGTGTATTTGGAGTTGTATTTAGTATCATTCCTGCAATGGTTGCAGCAAATAAAAATGTTATTGAAGGTTTGAAATAATGGAGAATTGTAATCTACATAAACATGAAGTTGTTGTTATATTAATCGCCACAGCAATTTTTCCACTCTTATCTCTTATTTTAGGAGATGCTCTCGTAGCTCTGTTATTAGGGAATGCAGGAATGCTAAAAATGATGTTCGGTGAACGAATAATATTTGCAATGACAGCATTATTTCTATGGTGGGAGCTAAATAAAACAGGTTTAATTCGTATTAAAACCAAACAAATATTCTCTTTTAAACAAGTCAGTATTCTAATTATTTCAGTTATTTTAATAACTATATATGTATTTCTATTTACAGAAAAATATATTTCAGCCATTTATATATTTTTATTTATTGTATTAAATTTTTTAATTGCCTGGGAAGAAGAATTCGTTTATAGATTACTGGTTCCTGAAATACTTAAGATATTATTTAGAAATTTTTTTATTATATGTTTACTGCAAGGTATAATATTTAGCTATTTAGGACATATGGAGGAAAGTATATTAGATAATTTATTATACAGGCTCCCGCTATCTATTGTTTTATTTGTCATTAGGGATAAAACCGGAAATATTCTTGTCTCAACAACAATTCATGCTTTATGGAATATTGTATTAGATTTTATTTAAAGGAGATAAAATGAAACTTACAAACAAAGAAATAGTGTTTATTGCGTTACTAGTTGTAGAATTTTCAATATGTTTTTTCATGTTAGAACATTTTAGTATTTTTCAATTTATGTTATTTGTGCAAATTATTCCGTCAATATTATTGGCTTTTATTTCCGGTAATATTGCAGTTAAACATAAACATACTTGGTTAATCTTGATTAGTTTTGGAATTATACACGCATTGATGATGTTTGCAATTTTTAGTGTTACCCCTATGACGATTATTGAACAAAATACTATTCAATCCGAAACCTCAGTGTTTACATTTAATAGAAATTTACAATTTGGTACTTATTTCGGATTCTTTTTACAAGAATTATTACTAGGTGGATTTATTGCAATTCTTTCCAAAACTTTTAGAAAAGTTAAGCAAGGACAATTCTGATGAAATATATATTGAAAGGAGGTGAAAAAATCATGCTAAAATTATTTAAAAAATTAACGACTCAATGGTTCTGGGGTGTTTATACCCATGTAACCTACTATTCAAATGGTAGAAAGAAATCATAATATTATTTTTTTGCCTTATTAGGAGGAGGTGATGGAAAATGATTAAATTATTTAAAAAATTGACAACTCAATGGTTTTGGGGTGTTTATACTCATGTAACCTACTATTCAAATGGTAGAAAGAAATCATAATGGAAGAAAGTACATGTCTAATTTATCTTAAAAACGTAGCCCGATTATAGGATATTTTCATTAAATACTAACTTCTATAAAATAGGTGCATCTTTCTCATAAAAAAGGTGCACCTATCTTTTAATTTAATGTTAGCTAACATAATATATTAGAGGTACACTATGACTATCGTAGATTTATTAAAAAAAATACATTTTTATATAAGTTTCAAGAAAAGAGTACTATGGGGAATAGGTGTGGTACTAGCTTCAGTCTCAGCTATTGTAGGACTATTATTGCCAGCTCAGATTAATCTATTATTCCAAAACTTTAAAGAATTTAACTATAATAGAATGGTTCCTCTTGCACTACTTTTTTTAATACAAAATGCAATTATGTATTTTTCTTTATATATACTCGGAAAAATAGGAGAACATACGATCTTATCTCTACGAAAAGAAAGTGTATTATCTCTTCTAAATTCGGAAATATTTAATCTTGAAACTACTACTTGGGCAAGTAGAGTGATATATAATCCCGGTTTTTTTTCTGATTTAATTTCGAGACAGATTCCAACTTTAATAATAAATACCCTTCAATTAAGTTTAAGTATAATCATATTGTTTTATCTAAATTTAAAAATTACGTTATTTATAATCATAGGTATATTGGTAGTAGTTACTTATTCAATTTTATCCGGAAAAATCTTATCTAAAATTCAAATCAGATTTCAAAATTTTTTATCAACAACAAATCAGCAACTTTCTGATGTCCTTGGAAGGTTAGGATTAATAAAAATTAACAATACCATTGATAAAGAATTTAAAGATTTAAAAAAATCAATTCAAGAAATTTTTAAAATATCAGTAAATACTTTAAAGATAAGTATATTTAGCCAGATTGGTAACCAATTATTATTTATTTTAATTTCTATATCATTGTTATTTATTATTATGAATGATATAAAAAGAGGTGTGACACAGATGTCTTCAGTTACTCTATATATCATGTACTGTGCTCAATTACTAGCTCCTTTATTAGCAATATCAGATGACCTAACTAGTATAAAGCGAAGCAAAGAGGTTATGGTAGAATATCTTAATACATTTTCTGATTTAGAATCGAATTCGAATAATTGTGTATTTGTAAAATTTGGAAAAAACACTCAAATTGAAATAATTAATTATTTAAATCCGTTTAATAAAAAAATAATAAGTAATCTAAATTTTTATGAAGGTGAAGTATACCAATTAACAGGTAGTTCTGGTATTGGTAAAACAACGTTATTAAATTCTATTTTAGGTTTAGTTAAATTTAACACTGGGCAAATTCATTTAACTTTTAAGAATGGGAAAACCCTATATAGTAAACTGGCCTATTATCAAAGTCAACAGCAAATATTAGTAAATAAAACAATAAGGGATAATCTATCATATTCGCATCAGATACCAGACGAAGAGCTGATAGATACGCTTCAAAAATTCGGATTGTTTGATGAGTTTCATAATAAGGACCTATTGAATCTAATAGTTACTGAAAAAACACTTTCAAAAGGCCAAATTGCTAGATTAGCATTAGCTAGAGAATACTTAAAAGAGGATTCCGAAATTGTAATATTAGATGAACCGTATGCTCATATAGATGAGGTGAATTCTAGAAAAATTGATGAGATGTTTAGAGATAGATTCAAAAATTCTATTTTGATTATTGTTAGCCATACAAAAAATTATATTAATAAAAAAGATTATATTATTGAAATGGTATAAGATTTGAAAAAAATTATTTTCGAACGAAAAAAATATGTCTACGTAAATTCTAAAAGAAGTCAACAAAAAGATTTTCTGATTATTAAGAATTTAATGTCAAGAGAAGTTCAAGTTGAAATTAGGATAGAGGGCGATTTACTAGATTTGCTTGTTCTAAACAGCAGGGGAATAAAATTTTATAATTTACAATTTCTATCATTGCCTCGTTTTATTAATATAACTGTAAAAGAAGTTGAAGAAGATATTGATTTGACGCTTAATAAAAATAGATATTATAAAAAATTTTATTTTTTTAAAAAATTTGATAAATAAACTAACTCAATCCTTATCTAGTTAACTGTACTGCCTTCAGAACGTTAAACAAACCAGCGTTTCTCTTCTGTCTTAAATACTTATTTAGTATTTTTGAAATAAACTAATTTTAAACTAACTACAAAACAAACAAAAGAGACCCTTAGGCCTCTTTTTCTCTCCTTCAAACACTCTGTCACTGTCCATTTATTGTCCAATATAATGTAATACATCTATAAATTGTTGATTTTATCGAATGCAAAATCGCTTAAAATCAGTATTTTGATAAATAACAAGACTTTAAGAATCTTAAATTAAGTCTTGCATATTCATCATAGTAATTACATTCCTTCCAACTTCTGAAATTTACAGTTCATTATACCATTTTTTAGACGCTTGGAAAAGCTTTGGATAGTAATCATGAAAAGCTTCTTTCACTCTAGATTGATTTTTAAGCTTTCACTACAAAATGAAAGAGAGCCTTTTTGAGCCTCTCTCAGAAAAATAATAAATTGTTTTAGGATAAAATCATCGAAGCCACAATTGGACTAATGAATACATACAAAATTCCTGTGATCCCTATTGCCAATCCTGCCATAGCACCGGCCACATGACCATACTTAAACGCTGTCCCTGTTCCTACTGCATGTCCAGTTCCTCCAAGGGCTAAACCAATAGCTACTGGATCTTTTATTTTTAACAGTTTCAATATCGTTGGACCCAAGACACTTGTTAATAATCCAGTTGCTACAACTACCACAAGAGTGATGGTCGTAATTCCTTGCATTTTTTCAGTAATCCCAACTGCCATTGCAGTCGTAACCGATTTTGGAAAGAGCGAAATGGCTAGAAAGTACTTCATTCCAAATGCTTTCGCGATCAAGGCTGTAAAAATAGTATTCACAATAACTGCCACTGTCGAGCCAATCAGAATACTCCGTGCATGATGCTTCATCAAATGGAAACTTTTATAGAGAGGAATCCCCAAGGCAACAGTCGATGGTCCAATCAACTGATTTAACAGGGAACCACCGACATAGTAATCTTTATAAGAAATTCCTGTAATCATTAAGAATAAGATAACGATTACTGTAGCCACTAAAAGTGGCGTTGTTATTGGATGGGGATATCTGCGGAAAATTAACATCCCAATCAAATAAGCCCAAATAGATAAGACAATCCCAAATAAAGGATTACTCGCAAAATTAGCCACGATTGTGTCCCCCTTCTGGATAATCACCCTCAAAACGATTTTTTATAAAACTAACCACGATTGCAATTAAAGCCACATTGATAACCAAGGCTCCAACTAGAATCAAAATAATCGGAAATAGATAAGGAGCAATCACATGGAATTTATCCATGATACCGACCGCAGGGGGAAGAAACAGAATCGTCATGTTGGCTAATAAAAAATTTCCTACCATATTGACGTGGCGCATGCGTAGTAACTTAAACTGCAATAATAAAAATAGGATCAACAGCCCGATCATACTTCCAGGAATTGGTAAGTGCAACCCATCCGAAATGATTTCACCAATTAATGAAATCGTGAATATAATCGTCAGTTGTACATATAATTTCATCTTCATCTCCCTTTTTATGGATCATTTCCAATAAGGATTCGTATCCTCGCTTCTGCTTACTTAGAAGTAAACATCCATTTATCCCTATCAGTTTACTCCTTTTCGGAAAATTTGCAAGCTTTTTTCTAAAAAAATAAAACAAATTACCAAAAATTGAAGCTACTATTTTGATTCATGACATCCATTTTATGATACAATGAAACCAAAAACGGTTAAGTTACCATGAAAGGATCTACATGACTCATTTTCACACCATTGTCATCGGTGGTGGCCCAGCAGGTATGATGGCGACCATTGCCAGCGCCTCTTATGGCCAACCTACACTACTGATCGAAAAAAATAAAAGGCTGGGTAAGAAACTTGCTGGTACCGGAGGAGGCCGCTGTAATGTCACGAACAACGGGACCTTAGACGATTTGATGGCCGGTATCCCTGGAAATGGCCGTTTCCTTTACAGTGTGTTTTCCCAATTTGATAATCATGATATCATCCAATTTTTCACCGATAATGGGGTAAAGCTAAAAGTCGAAGACCATGGTCGGGTCTTTCCTGTTAGTGATCAATCTCGCACCATTATTCAAGCTTTAGAAAATAAGATCCTTGAGCTAGGTGCTAGTATTGCCACCAACTGTGAAGTGGTCTCTGTCACCAAGCCAGAAGACGTCTTCATCGTCAAATCAGCTGAAAACACTTGGACAGCCGATAAGCTGATCGTTACGACTGGAGGCAAATCCTACCCTTCTACCGGCTCTACTGGTTACGGACACGAAATCGCCCGCCACTTCAAACATAGCATTACGGATCTAGAAGCGGCAGAAAGTCCTCTTTTGACAGATTTTCCACACAAGGCCCTCCAAGGGATCTCTCTGACAGATGTGACCCTCAGCTACGGCAAACACATCATCACACACGACCTTCTCTTTACCCATTTTGGACTTTCTGGCCCTGCAGCCCTTCGGATGTCCAGCTTTGTTAAAGGCGGTGAAATCTTATCTCTGGACCTCCTTCCGACTACTTCTTCTCAAGAGTTAAAAGACTTTCTAGAAGAGCATCGAGAAAAGGCGATTAAAAATAGCCTCAAAATCCTGCTTCCTGAAAGGTTAGCTGATTTCTTGGCGCAAGGATTCCCTGAAAAAGCCAAGCAACTCACTCCTCCTCAGACAGAAGAGCTCATTCAAAAGATCAAAGAGCTGCCCATCCCCGTCACTGGGAAGATGTCACTAGCCAAATCCTTTGTGACCAAGGGTGGCGTCAGCCTCAAAGAAATCAATCCTAAAACCCTGGAGAGTAAGCTCGTTCCTGGACTCCACTTTGCAGGAGAGGTCCTCGATATCAATGCCCATACAGGCGGTTTTAATATCACATCCGCCCTCTGTACCGGTTGGGTAGCAGGGAGCCCTCATTACTAATAGGAATTTACTAACTTTATTCTTCATCTATTGAAATAAAATTTTTAAAAATTCTTTACAAGTTAGTATTTACTTGATAGAATGGATTGGTATAAAATTTATAAAGGAGATTATTAGAATCATGGATTTTGATTTTAGTGTTAAACTCATGACTGAGTTTTTCGGGACAGCTTTGCTACTTATCCTCGGAAACGGTGCTGTTGCAAATGTTGAATTAAAAGGAACTAAAGGTCATCAAAGCGGATGGCTTGTCATTGCGATTGGATATGGGATGGGGGTAATGATTCCAGCCTTGATGTTCGGTAATGTTTCAGGAAACCACATTAACCCAGCCTTCACTCTTGGACTTGCGGTTAGCGGACTCTTCCCTTGGGCAAATGTTTTGCCATACATCGCTGCTCAACTTCTTGGAGCTATTTTTGGACAATTGGTTGTCGTTGCGTCTCACCGTCCATATTATCTCCAGACTGAGAATCCAAACAACATCTTGGGAACATTCTCAACGATTTCTAGTTTGGATAATGGAACTCCTGAATCACGTAAGGCTGCTACCATCAATGGTTTCATCAACGAGTTTGCCGGATCATTCGTACTTTTCTTTGCGGCACTTGGATTAACCAAGAATTTCTTCGGAGCAGAGGTTGCTGGTCTAGCTCAAAAAGCTGCGGCTGAACAAGGAGGAGTCTTTAATGCTACTTCAACAGCAGCAAAATTGGCTTTATCACAAGCACACGCTTCAGGTTTAGGAATTGCTCACTTGGCTCTTGGTTTCCTTGTTATGGCTCTTGTTACGTCACTTGGAGGTCCTACTGGACCTGGTTTGAACCCTGCTCGTGACTTTGGTCCTCGTTTGGTCCATGCCTTCCTTCCAAAATCTGTATTAGGAGAACACAAAGGTGATTCAAAATGGTGGTATGCTTGGGTACCAGTTGTAGCCCCAATCCTTGCTGCTATCTTGGCTATTTTGTTGTTCAAAGCCATCTATCTTCGTTAATCTATCTAAAAAAACGAACTCGATTTTCCATCGAGTTCGTCTTTTCATTGTTCTTTGGTTAATGAAAAACGGAAATCATTGTATTTGGTGTAGTCAAATTCTGTATTGAGATCCGTTGTGAAAACAATCGGTGTATAGTGTCCTTCTTCCAAGACAAAACCAGGCTCAAATCGGAAGTTGGCTCCACCTAGACCTGTGATCCCAGGAAGTAAGGCATCAGCCCCATCAAATCCTTCAACATTCCAATAATAGATATTGCCTGTTGCTTGGACGGCTCTTGCTGTATAGGTAGCTGTCCGAGTCGGTTCGCTGTCATTTTTGAAACTTACCACTGTTGTTACATCCCCATTGGCATCGACGGTCATTTTAATCGAATCCGCTTGTGGACTAGATCCTACCCAAGTTCCCACCAGTTCTGCAGGGACAGGGGCTTGCGTCGTAGTAGACGCATTCTCGGTCTTACCAGAGTCTTTTGTAGCTGTCGAGCTACTGGCTTGAGTCGAAGAACTAGCTGCATCGTTTGCCCGAGAAGAAGATGCTGCACTCTTTTTGCTATTAGTTTTGGCTGTTTTCTCTACCTTGCTGGTAGATGCTTTTGCGGATGAGGAAGCTGTTTTTTTATCCTTTGCACCACAACCACTGAGAGCTAGACCAAGTGAAGCAGCCACCAGAACAGCGGCACTCCAACGGAAGATTGATTTTTTCATACGATCACCTCTTTATCTTTCTGACTCCCATTATACTCCAATTGTTACAAAAATCAA
>ERZ841116.1248-NODE-1248-length-13417-cov-6.886619_pt1 | contig 13417 bp, 8 predicted proteins | sample MGYA00519875_ERZ841116 | MGnify/ENA primary metagenome ERZ841116 (study PRJEB31850, sample SAMEA3708889) | human gut metagenome | biome: human gut; feature: human-associated habitat; material: faeces | place: China | collected 2014 ... | reverse complement strand
TGGTGAACCAAGAAATCACTTTACCAAGTGGTAAAAAACTCAATGTGTTAACGCCTAAGATTTATTTAGCTTCTAATCGTACTCAAGTTACCCCTACAGGCTCTGTGATTTCGGGGGATAGCATCGTAGGTACAGTGAAGGATATGACCAATGAAGGGACGGTACTTGCTGCAAACCTAGTAAATTTATACGGTCAAGATTTAGAGAACAAAGGTCTGGTTTTTGCTAATAATGTCAATCTTAATGCTAAGCAAAAATTAGTGAACCTTGGTGGCAAGATTATGGCAGCAGATAGCGTGTCACTTTATGGTGGAAAATCCGTAGAGCTTGGTGCCACCTCAACAGAAACACAAAGCCAATTAGGACGTACCGAAACCGGCAATAAGCTTGTCGATCGTCAAAGCGAAGTGACGGTGACAGGTAAAGACGGCAAAATAACTATTCAAAGTGATGGCGATATTACTGCGAAGGCTGCGAAAGTGATATCGGCAGGTACGGTTGATATAAATGCCAAAGGCAAGCTGTCGGTAACCACTGAGAAGCAAAGCAGTAAAGAACACTATGACTTTAGCGATAACCATCATTATCACTTAGATAAAGAAGGTGAAGTGAGCTCTGTTATTGAGGGCAAAGAAGGCACTCGTTTAGTGGGACAAGAGGAAACCACACTTCGTCAAGCTGAGGTAACGAGTGCTAATGGCAAAGTAATGGTTGCCTCTAAAGGAGATGTTCGAATTGAAGAAGGGCGAGATATTGAACATCTAGATACCCGTAATAAGCAAAAATCTAAAGGTGCGTTTACGAGCGTTACTGAAGAATATAAACATAAGCATAATTACGATTTGAGTAAAGGTAGTGAAATTGATGGAAAGAGCGTTGTGATTTACTCTCAAGATGGTAATGTCACAGTGCAAGGCTCAGATATTGTGGGTGATGATAGCTTAACGGTGAAGGCTAAAAATATTGATATTCGCGAAGCTGAGAACCGAGTCTACTCTGATGATTATTACAGCAAGAAAAAATCAGGCATGTTGGGAGGTGGTATTGGAGTAACCTTTGGTTCTCAAAAACAAGCCACGGAAAGTGATCAGACTAAGCTTTATGCGCAAGGTAGCCAAGTAGGTAGCTTGAACGGTAATACTACGATGATTGCGGAAAACACTTATACTCAAACCGCTAGTAAGGTGAGTGCAATCAAAGACGGCGATGTGAATATTCTGGCGAAAAAAGTCGATATTAAAGCTGCAGATGATAAATATGAAACCAACACCAAACAAAAATTTGAGCAAAAAGGTTTAACTCTTGCTATTACCTCTCCTGTTATTTCTGCCATTCAAGCTGTACAAGGTGCAGTGCAATCAACTAGACAAGTAGGTGAGAGTAAGCATGGTCGTGTGAATGCGATGGCTGCAGCTAATGCAGGCTTTGATGCTTATCGTGCAGCTGATAGCGTAATGAAAGCTGGCGACTCTATTCAAAAAGCAATGAGTAATAGCGATGTGGATTCCGTAGTAGGGGTGCAAATCACTTACGGTCAACAAAAAAATGAATCTCACACGCATACTGAAGGTACAACAGCCTATAAATCCCAAGTTAATGCAGGCGGCAAAGTAAATATTGTGGCGACAGGCGCAGGAAAGGATTCCAACATTAATATTGAAGGCTCAGATATCTCAGGCAAACAAGGCACGACTTTGATGGCAGACAATCAAGTAAACATCAAAGCAGCAGAACAAAACCACCAAGAACGTAGCACTAATAAATCGAGTGGCTTTAATGCAGGAGTTGCTATTAAAGTTGGCAGTGGTGTAGCTGCTGGGGCTACTTTCGGCGGTAATTACGGAAAAGGTTACGGCAATGGTGATGAAACCACTTATGTTGCTAGCCATGTAGGTGATAGCCAAAGTAAAACCGTGATTAATGCAGGTGGTGATGTCACTCTTGCAGGCAGTCAAGTGAAAGGTAAACGTGTTGAATTGGATGCGGAAAATCTGAATATTGAGAGCTTGCAAGATAAATCTAGCTACCATGGTAAACAGATGAATATGCAAGGTAGTGTGACAGTAGGCTATGGTTTTGCCGCAGGTGGTAGTTTCAATAAATCGAAAATCAATGCTGATCATGCGAGTGTGAATGAACAGGCTGGAATTTATGCCGGAGATGAAGGTTATGATATTAATGTTAATAAGCATACCGATCTTAAAGGTGCATTGATTACGTCTACCCAAAAGGCAGAAGCAGATGGTAAAAACCATTTTAGCACTGGCAGCATTACTCATTCAGATATTGAAAATCACTCAAATTATAGTGGCAGCAGTTTTGGTGTAAGTGGCAGTGTGTCAGCTAACTTTGAAACACCATTTGGCGAAAATGGTGCAGCTCAAAGTACAAAACAAGCCACAGATAAAGATGGTAATCTGCTTTATACCGATAAAAATGGCAACACAACTGTTAATTCTAAAGGAGTAGATGGACAAGAGAACACCAAGAAATTGGCTGAAGGTAAGGAGTCTCTCCAATTCTCTTATGGCATGGGCTATGGTAAAGATTCCGATAGTCAATCTAGTACAACAAAAAGTGGTATTAATACACAAAATATCACTATTAAAGATGAAGCTGAGCAATTAAAACGTACAGGCAAAACGGTACAAGAAGAGATTGCTGCGATAAAAACAGATATCACTACAGAGAGTGCACCAAGTCAAAGTGGCAAATTAGAGAATCGTTTTAATAAAGATGATGTTCAAAAAGAACTCGATTTCCAACGAGAGGTGACAGAGAAATTTGGACCAAATGTCGCGGAAGCAGGAAGTTTGCTTGCTAATAAATTTGGTGAAGAAGCGAAAGCGAAACGTCATGAAGCCGCAATTGCGTTAGAAGAAGCAGAAAAAGCCAAGGCAGAAAACAACAACGAAATTAACCAAGCTTTAGTAGAACAAGCGCGAGATAATTTTGAGACAGCGAGTCGCGAAGCCAAAGAATGGGAAACAGGTGGAAGTCAACGTCTTATCATTGATTCAGCATTAAATGTTATCAGCACCGCTTTAGCCGGCAGACCGGCAGCGGAAGTGGTGGCTTCAGGATTATCGCCTGCGGTGAATAATCAAATTAAGAAAACGACGACAGATGCAAAAGGCAATGTGAATACGGCTCTCAATTTGACTGCTCATGCACTTTGGGGTGCGGTAGAGGCTTATGCGGGCAATCGTAATGTTGCTGCGGGTGCGGCAGGTGCAGCAGGTGGAGAGGTTGCTGCTCATTTCTTAGCGTCAACACTTTACAATAAATCACCTGAAAAGCTTAGCGAAGAAGAAAAACGTACGGTATCTTCTTTAAGCCAAGTAGCAGCAGGTATTGCTGGTGGTACTTTATCGGATAGTTCTGATGGGGCGATTATTGCAGCTAAGACGGCGAAGAATGCGGTAGAGAATAATAATTTTGTTGCTTTAGCTGCTGAGGGCTTCACACTTGTTTGTTCAAGAACTTGTTTGCAAGCCCTTTCAGGGATAGCGGGTGTCTCAATTGGTATAGGTTTATCGCCTAATGAAAAAGAAGTTGCTATTGTGGCTGCTGCGATGAGAGATCCTGAGGCTATGTCTAAATTAACAAAGGAACAGGTTTCTTATATAAATGAGCAAATCTTGACAGATGGTGGGTTTGTTAATAATAAAGAGCTTTTCGGTGATAAGGTTTGGGTTCCGAATGCAGATGGCGGATATATGCCAGTTGATCCAAGTTTAGTGACTATAACATATGGTGGTAAACCTGTAGTTGATCCAAGAATCTTTGTTAATCATACAGGAGGTATTGAGTATCCAGCAGATTATAATTTGCCAACAAATACAGGCGGAAATCAAATACTAAATAATGATAAAGGTAGTCATATTCTAGTTGGAGGTGAAAGTCAGGTTGGGGATTGGAGTGATAGTGTAGTTACGGCACAACTCCCTGTGCCTGATCTTAAAATCTCAACAAAAAATGGTGAGGGATATAAATCTAATCCTAAACATACTTTAGGTGCTGGTGGTCGTTCTGATCCTAATGCAGGAGTTGAGCCAAAGAATTCATTTGATTTATTTGAAGATTCGATTCCTGTTCAAAGACAAAGAATGACGGTTGATTCAGAAGGAAATATTCATCGATTTATGCCTGGTAAAAATAAAGATGAAGGGTGGCACTGGGCTGGTTCAACCGCAGATAAAAGGAATCCCTTAAAATTAACTAATAGTCAGAAGGCTGATATTAAGAAGGCTCTTCCTGAACAAAAAAGAAATCCAAATTTGAAGTAGGTTGGTATAATGAAAAAAGTAGAAAATACTCAAAAAAACTTTGGTATTTATTGGAATGAGAGTTTTTCAATTGATGATTATGTGTACGGCAATATTAAAATAAGAATAGGTGACAGGTTATATCCTGAAAATAATGATTCTTATGATAATTATACCTTAGGTACAGTATTTTTTAATTTAAAAGACTCATTTATTAATAAATATTATTATGGCGGTTGTACAAATGAAGACTTTGGTGAAACTGAATTTAATGCCATGAAATGGCATAATGGAGAATTACCTAATGTTTTTCTAATTGATACAACAGAGCTGGGTGGTTATGAAAATATAAATACACTTTATTTATGTATGGCATATTCAGGGGATACTGAGCGCTTATTTTATAGTGTAGATAATGGAGATTCTTTCAGTGAGATTAGATATCCTAAAGGTACTGTAGAGAGCGTGATATATCAATTACCTACATATTAGAATAGAAATATATGGGATTAGAAGTATATCTAATCATTTAATTTTTTAATATTAGGTTATCTCTAGCTTTTAAACTATTTAAAAATTCTATATTTAAGGTGTTTAATATAAAGTGCGGTTAATTTTCAAAGAGTTTTTAAACCTCTCAAAAATTGACCGCACTTTTTGTATTTTCAACGATGCTTATTTTAATGAAATCTTATAATTTCACATCCAACTTCGCGTAAGCACGCTCTACTTTTTCTAATGCTTTTTCCACAGAAATATCTCGAGCGAGTAACACACCTAAACGGCGATGGCCATTCACTTCGCCTTTGCCGAAAATGCGAATATTGGTGTTTGGTTCGGCCAATACTTCGGCGATATTACCAAATTGCACGTTTTTTGATTGACCTTCCACCACAATTGCTTTTGAAGCCGATGGGCTAATTAAGGTGATTTCTGGAATCGGTAAGCCTAAAATTGCACGGGCGTGTAAGGCGAATTCGGATAATTCTTGAGAAATTAGCGTGACCATGCCGGTATCATGTGGGCGAGGGGAGACTTCATTGAAGATCACCTCATCACCACACACAAACATTTCCACACCGAAAATGCCGCGACCACCTAATGCAGTGGTAATTTTCTCTGCTACATTTTGTGCTTTTTTCAATGCTGCATCAGACATGGCTTGTGGCTGCCAAGATTCGCGATAGTCGCCATCTTCTTGACGATGGCCGATTGGCGCTAAGAAGCTGGTGCCGTTGATGTGGCGAACGGTGAGCAAGGTGATTTCATAATCGAATTTAACAAACCCTTCTACAATCACGCGTCCCGCACCTGCGCGGCCACCTTGTTGCGCGTAATCCCAGGCTTTTTGTAAGTCGTCTTTGGATTTCAAAATACTTTGACCGTGGCCAGAAGAAGACATAATTGGTTTCACCACGCAAGGAATACCGATTTTTTCAACCGCACTTTGGAAGTCAGCAAAGTTATCGACAAATTGATAAGGTGAGGTTGGTAGGCTAAGCTCTTCGGCAGCTAAACGGCGAATACCTTCGCGATTCATCGTCAGCTTGGTGGCTTTGGCAGTAGGTACAACATTAAAACCTGCTTGTTCTAATTCCACTAGCGTATCAGTCGCGATGGCTTCCACTTCCGGCACAATGTAATCTGGGCGCTCTTTTTCCACTAAGGCTTTGAGTGCTGCACCATCTAGCATGGAAATCGTATAAGCACGATGTGCCACTTGTTGTGCTGGGGCGTTTTCATAACGATCGACGGCAATCACTTCCACGCCTAAACGTTGTAATTCAATCACCACCTCTTTGCCCAGTTCACCAGAGCCAAGCATCATCACTTTGATAGCATTCGGGGTTAATGCTGTACCTAGGGTTGTCATGTTGTGTCCTTATTTTAAGAAAGATTCATCAAGTGCTAAATCATCATTTTTATTAATCCCCACACCGCGAACAATGACATTTTTAGCAATATCATGGGCTTCTTCTAAAGAATGCTCGGTGTAAGTCCCACATTGGTATTCGTTCAATTCTGGAATTTGGTTTTGGTCTTGCACGGTTAAAATATCTTTCATAGAAGCTAACCATGCATCAGCCACTTGTTGCTCGTTTGGTGTGCCAATTAATGACATGTAAAAACCTGTGCGACAGCCCATTGGGGAAATATCGATGATTTCTACGCTATCATTGTTTAAATGGTCACGCATGAAACCCGCAAATAAATGCTCAAGGGTGTGAATCCCTTTTGGTGGGAGAATTTCTTTGTTTGGAATGCAAAAACGAAGATCAAAAATAGTGATGTCATCGCCCTTTGGGGTACGCATCGTTTTGGCTACACGCACGGCAGGTGCGTTCATACGGGTGTGATCCACTTTAAAACTGTCGAGTAATGGCATATTTATTTCCTTGAAAATCAGTGATTTGTAAATTAATTGCAAGTTTTTGTAAATTTTTTTACATTTTTTTACAATTTCTTTGAACTTTTCTTTTTAGCGTCGGTCTTATAGAACAAGCAACTTGCAGTTGTTTTAATAAAATTGGTTCCTTAGGTTATTTGCCCCTTACTCGATAAGGGGCGTTTTTTTATCTGTTGAATATTAATTCGTCTTTATTCTAGCCCACAACCAGGTTATGCACAAAGGCTATTCTCGGCTATGACACGAAAGGTAAACTGAAAAAGAGCAAGGCAATATAACGTAGTCCTTTTCCAATTGTCATAAAAATCAAACAACTGAGCCAATTCAATCGAAGCCAACCGGCTACCGCACAAAATACATCCCCGATAATAGGCAACCAACTCAATAATAAAGTGATGGCACCATAGCGTTGTATTTTGTTTATCACCCATAAAGTGCGGTCATTTTTACTGTCAATTTTCGGAAACCATCGACCAATCCAATAAGTGGTGAGGCTGCCAAGTGTATTGCCTGCGGTTGCCAGAAAAACAATCCAAAAAATATCCGCACTTAATAATGAACCGACCAATACTTTTGGCGCAGCCAGGGAAACAAACACAATTTCTGAATTACCCGGCAAAATGGTGGCACTTAAGAAAGCGCTGAAAAACATCAACCATAAGCCATGAGTTTGCCAAAAATCAGCCAAAAAGCTGAAAGAGAAAATATCCCACATAGTTATTCTGGTTTAAAACATTGGATATATTTTTCTCTATCAGCGCTGGTAATCTCTCTCAATATACGACATGGATTACCTACTGCAAGACTATTTGCCGGAATATTTTTAGTTACAACAGAACCCGCACCAATTACTACATTATCGCCAATGGTAACGCCTGGTAAGATAACAACACTTCCACCAATCCAGACATTATTGCCAATTGTAATGGGCGCAGCTTGTTCCCAACCTTCATTGCGTAATTCTGCATCAAGGGGATGTCCCACGGTATAGAGGCTCACGTTTGGTGCAAGCATGACATTATCACCGATGGTAATACCACCGCTATCTAACATGACACAATTAAAATTAGCAAAGAAGTTTTTTCCCACTTTGATATTCATGCCATAGTCACAGTGAAAGGGCTGATTAATGAAGGTTGTTTTATCTGCTTGACCAAATAACTGGCAAAGTAACGCATTTTTTTCTTCATCATTATTGGGTGAAGTGTGGTTAAATTCAAATAAGATTTCACGGGCTTTTCGGCGCAAGGTTATGAGCTCTTTTTGGTTAGGTAAATGTGCTAGACCAGTCATCATTTTTTCATATTCTGTCATTTCCAATACCCTTAAGGTCTGATCATTTCACGTGTTCTGACATCAAACACATCCATCCCAGCGCTTAATCCCGCTTTAACACCGAGATCGGCATCTTCAAACACGATGCAGCGTGACGGTTTAGCTTTAGCGAGTTCTGCGCAGCGTAAAAAGGTTTCTGGATGCGGTTTATGTTCTTTCACATCATCAGCGCTGACAATAGCGTTGAAGTAATGTTTGATATCTAATTTTTGCATCAACATATCAATAATTTGGCGATTTGAACCTGAGCCGAGCGCAATTGGTTTTTGTTGATAGTAATGACGCACCACGTCAAAGGTTGGGAGTAATTTTGATTCTGTTGGAATCAATTCATAGGAAAGTTTGCGTTTCGCTTGTATGACTTCATTTAAACGTTCTTGCGGCATACCGGCATCTTGCATAATGGCTGAGGCGATAGTGCTCACGGTTGCGCCACCTAAATCATACATAATTTGGCTGTTAAAACGATAACCAAATTGTTCCCCCACCATATTCCACGCGCGGGCGTGTACCGGCATAGTGTCGATTAAGGTGCCATCCATATCAAAAATGAGGCCATCATATTTTTCAAAAAGTCTGTTATCTATCATTTATTGCTTTCCTAGTTCGTAAATTTTTTCACTTTGTTTCAATTTTGTGATCTGTGCACTGGTAATTTTATGAAATAGCGGTAAAGTTATCCTATCTTAAAAAGGAATGTTATGTCGTTACTCAAACAATTAACCCGTTGGAAAATTCGCGGTCAGATTGATCAGGACGTTATTGATATTATTCTGACTTTGCAAAGTCGCCTAGAGCATCATTGGCGCATTGATGTGTCTATTCCGACCGTCATCACACTCTTATTGCATATTGCCAACAGCCTCGCCCGATTAAAACGAGGTGGTTGCGTTTCTCCGCTCCATCAATCCTTTTATGATGAAATGCAAAGTGCGGTCATTTTCCCTGATGTTTTGGAAATTCACCACGATTTGCTTTCTTTTATTCCGCAAGATATTCCCGAAGCCGAACAGAGCTATTATCTCGCCAATATTTATAGCTTACTGTTGGAGCAAGATAAAAAATAAGGGCACGAAAGCCCTTATTCTATCAGTTAAAAATCAAACTGAGTTCTAAATCTTTGAGGAAATTGCTTTCTAAGCGCAATTCATTCCACACTAACGGATTGTTATCCAAATAATGTTTCTCAAAAGTCAGTTCCCAAGTCTGTGGAGCGCGGTCAATTCTAAGATTAATTTTGTCTGTGCTATCTGTCGCCTGGCGAGATTTATTTAAAATCACCGAAATGCGTAAAAGAAGCAGTAAAACAAGGACATCTTCATCTGCATAACGAGCAAAAATCGGTAAATCATTCTTTTTAAATGCACCCGTGTGATAACGAACTAAATTCACCAATAAGCGTTGTTGTTCGCGATCAAAGCCCGGTAATTCCATATTTTGCAGAATATAAGCCGAATGTTTTTGTACATTGCGATGATTAATGACAATACCCACTTCCAATAAGCGAGCCGCCCAAATCAACAGATTTTTCATTTCATCAGCGAGATGCGGTTTTTGCCAATGGGTGTATTGCTCAATTAAGGTTTTCGCACTATTTGCCACGCGATCGGCTTGCGCTAAATCTAGATTAAATTGTTCGGCAAGTCCTAACGCAGTACGAGTACGGATATCTGAAACTTGGAAATTTTTTTCTAAGCTGTAAATCACCCCTTCACGCAAGGCACCGTCAGAGTAGCGCATATTTTCCAAGCCAAAGACTTCAAAAACAGCACTTAAAATGGCTAAGCCTGGTACAAATACATCCACGCGATCAGGGTTTAATCCCGCAATATTGAGTTCTTCAAAATGAGAGGCTTGTAAAGTTCGGTCAATCAAATTTTGTAAGCGTTCAGCCGTGATGATACCATTCGGATCAAGAGTTGCAGTAATCACTTGATAGACGGTTTTGATGGTGCCCGATGAGCCTAACACTGATTGCCAACCGAGCTTGCGATATTCCCAGCTTAAATCTTCAATTTTATTGACCGCACTTTGGCGAGCTTGCTCGAAGTTTTCTTTTGAAATTTCGCCATTCGGGAAGAATTTTTTGGCAAAGCTCACGCAGCCCATGTGACGACTTTCCGCCACTAAGGGGGTGAAATCATCACCGATGATCATTTCTGTCGAGCCACCACCAATATCGATGACCAGTTTACGTCCGCTTTCGGGTTGAGTGTGGCAAACACCCGCATAAATAGTTTTGGCTTCAGTTTGACCACTGATGATATTAATGGGATAAGGAAAGACAGTGGCAGCCTGACGTAAAAATTCGTCATTATTGACCGCTCTTCGTAAGGTATAAGTGCCGACGACATTCACATCTTTCGGCTCAAAGCCTTGTAAGCGTTCAGCAAAAAGTGCAAGGCAATTTACACCGCGCTCAATGGCTTCTTGGCTTAATACATTGTGCTCGTCTAAGCCATCGGCAAGTCTCACTTTTTGTTTTAAACGAGAAAGCACCTGAATCGAGCCATTGATAATGCGTGCCACAATCATGTGGAAGCTGTTTGAGCCTAAATCAATGGCGGCAATCTCCCGGGCCTCACTTCGGTGATGAGGTTCTGCGAGTTGAGCCAGTTGCTTGTCGTTATGCATGTCCTTTCCTAAAATTCAAATTGATACAATAAATCAAAAACTTGGTTTGTGCTGGAAACTGATTGGAAATAAAGTTGTGGCATTAAGCGGTAACGCAAAGTCACTTCGGCTAAGCCATCAAATAATCCCACACCGTATTTCACTTGTAAGCGTTTACCAATATTACCACTAACTTGTACCTTGGAGCTATCCCCAACGCCGGCAGTGCCTAAGTTTAAGTCTTGAATACCAAAGGCTTCACCTATACCGCCGACGACTTTACCACTTTTCGCTAAACCTAAGCCGAGTAATGCCGCCCCCACAGAACCACTAGAGCCTGCTTCACCGCTGTTTTCTAATGAGCGACCGGTGAGTAAATATGAAAGGGCTTGGTCTTGAGATTTCGCTGGATCAGAGAAAATCGTGACTTGTGGGCTAGATGCCATACCAATCACTTTTACCCCTGCGGTCACTTTACTGTCTTCCATGGCTTCTGGGTTACGAATCGCCTCAATATTTAACATCGGTTGTGAAGGTAAACCAGCGAAGCTGATTTGTCCTTTACGAATTAATAAATCCTGCCCAAAAGAGGCATAACGACCATTTTTCAGGTTAATTTGACCGAATAATCCTAATTTACCTTTATCCTGTTTCACAGAAAGTAAGCCGTTCAAATTGGTTTTTAAACCATAGGCATCTAAATGCACATCGTCACCGATTTTAATTTTTAAATCAGATTGAATTTGCATACCCGATTTGGTTTCCGAAGCAAATTGGCGATTAATGAGCTCTTCTTTACTTTTTCTAGGACCATTTAAAATCACTTCGTCTTCACTCACCGGTTCAGCATTGTCCGGTAAGCTTTCAATGGCAATTCTTGCCCATGGAATATCCACGTTACCGCTCAAATCTAAGCGTTTTGGTGAGGCTTTGACAACCACATTCGGGCTGACTTTTAATTTCGCCATAGACGGAATATCGACTTTGAAGTTATCCGCTTGCGCTCTAACTTCTGCCGTCCAGTTATCCATGTGGGCCCAGTTGGCTTGTCCGTTAATATTCAGTTTACTATCTGGTGTTTGAACATAACCATTTAAGGTCGAAGAGGTACCATTAAAACGGATTGCCACTTGACCATCCGTTACATTAAAAGGCAGACTTTTTAGTTTTGTTTTGACATTGCGGATATCGAAATTACCGTTTAACAATGGTTTTTCTAAATTGCCACCAAAACTTAAGCGAGAGACCACTTCACCATCTATGCTTTCACCGCTGGAGAAAAGTTGATTCGCTAAGGATAAGCGTAACCCTTCAATGGTAAAGGTGCCGCCTAGTTGTCGGCCTTTACTTAAATCATTAATTTTTAAGTCCGTGCCAATTCGACCTTGATTCTGAACGTTAATGTCTGATTTCAGGGTTAAATTGTTATTTTGAATATCGGCATTCACGCTTAATTTAGGAATATCCAGCTTAAAGGTGCGGTAGTCTAATTTTTGTGCCACACCAATGTTGTTACCTTCTACTGCCACATTCAGTTGTAACGGTTTATCCGCGAACCACAACACTTTACCTCGGCTTCGTAATTGGCCTTTGAGCGTATCTTGTCCCATCAATTTATTCACTAAATCTAAATTAATGCGTTTAAGCTCAAAAGGGACTTCGCCATTTTTCCCTGCTGTAAATTGTTGAGGGAAACACAGATCTAAATCTTGGTTAACCCAGCAATGAGACCCGATGGTGGCTTGGATTTTTTTATTGTCATAAGTCACCGGAACGGTTTGATTCACTTTAAAATCGCCGATAGGTGAGTTTAGGCTCACTTGGCTTAAATTGCCTTTCCACTGCTGAGAAGTGCGGTCAAAATTCCCCGTGATTTGTAAATCAGCTGCAACAGGTTCACCTTTTGATTTTAAGGTGAGTGTATGATGTTTTTCATCACCTGATGCATTCAAATCAATATTATGCAATTTAATGCTGTCACCATAGCGGAAGTTTTCCGCTTTGACGGTAAGTTCACCTTTTACTTGCGGTTCACTCACAACATTACCTTTAATTAAGGCTTTAGATAAGTCTAACCCTTGGAAGTGCAAGCCTTGTACGGTTAAATCAGTATTAATGGTTGGCGCAGTAAGCTTACCTAAAATCTGGGCTTTACCAACGACGGAACCCGCTAAATCTTGCCACAGACCACGCAAGCTTGGTGCGTTAATATCTAAATCTAGGTTTGATTTATCACCTAATATACCTTTTGCCGCAATGCGGTTATCGCCATAGTTCAGCAATAAATCAGGAATGTTTAATAAGGTTTCATTACTTAAAAAGACACTACCTTTCAAGCTTAACGGGCGAGAGGAAAGACTACCGGTTAAATCTACGGTAGGCACATCCACTTTCCAATGATTGGAATCTGCGGATCCTTGTGAGCTCACCTTACCTGATAATACGGCTGGTATGGCTGGCACATAAGGGCGAATGTTCATTTTGTTTAAATCAGCGGTCACATCCCATTGCGCGCCATCTTTCCAGTTTGAGGAACCCGTTAAACGTGCCGTACCATCTAGAGCAGCAAGCTTTAATTCGTTGAGGGTGACTTCATAGAGTTTACCGTCCGCATTCAAATCCACGTGGGTATGAGGAATATGATCCATACCGTCCACGCCACCGACAACCTCTGCGTGATAATTCAATAAATCGCCCGTGAGTTTGATATCAACATCGTTAATTTTGAGTGGTGCAAGACTATCTGCAAAAGCGTATTGACCTTTTTTCGCTTTTAACTGCAGATTTAATGGCA
>ERZ841116.1245-NODE-1245-length-13438-cov-2.686916_pt1 | contig 13438 bp, 10 predicted proteins | sample MGYA00519875_ERZ841116 | MGnify/ENA primary metagenome ERZ841116 (study PRJEB31850, sample SAMEA3708889) | human gut metagenome | biome: human gut; feature: human-associated habitat; material: faeces | place: China | collected 2014 ... | reverse complement strand
AGAAAGTCGTGTACCCTGAGCTTCCCAATCACACCAGATTCCCATAGTACAATGATGAATATGATTTCTTCTCATAATAACATCAATTGCAGCATGCATTTTAATTCCGGCAATTTCTGCTCCGCCCAATTCCATCATATTGTTGATATGGTGAATATGATTATCCTCAATAATACTGAATACACCACCCATACGCCCGATAATACCACCCTGCTCACAGTGGTGGATATTGTTTCGGCGGATAATATGACTTCCTACCTTTTCTTTCAGCCAGCCATGATACTGTCCGCGGCATACGGCATCACGTTCCATCTGTGTCGGACTCTTGACATACTTATATGTAAAATAATGATCGTTATCCGGATCCAGATATTTACCTACGGAGATACCTGCACATTTGCTGTTGGAGATATCGCAGTCCTCGATGATCCATCCCTTGCTCCAGTGTGGGCCGATCATACCGTCCTGAAATGCTGCCGGCGGTGCCCAGGTGGTTGCTGCCTTGCAAATGGTAAATCCGCTGACTGTAATATAACTTACCCCTGTTTTGGAAGGGAAGAAGCATTCACGACGAACATTGATTTCCACGTTTTCCACATTCGGATCTTTTCCCTGGAAATTGGCGTAGATCACGGTCTCGTCTTTTTCGGTATCCTGTTCGGCATACCATTTGTATACGGATTCTTCCGGAACCCAACTGCATGAATAAACTTCCCCACGCAGGCACTCGTCCAGGGTTACTGCCTCATACATCGCACGACCATTCAGATATACGCAGCCGGTATGTTTGTCTGCTTTTGCAAAATACCAGTCACCATATACTGCAGTCGTATATGGGTTATAAGAACCGAACACACTATTTGCCACACGACATACCCAGGTGTTGTCCTGATACGGTGTCCAGGTTTTAATCTCCTCCGCACCGGTAATCACAGCACCCAGTGGCTTTACACTGCGATAGGTGATCCGGGCATCTTCACGTCCGGCATAGATTGGATCTACATATTCACGGTAAGTTCCCGGGAACACTAAAACCTCATCACCCGGTTGTGCGATCTTTGCAGCATCATTGATTTTTCGAAAAGGAGTTTGTTCGGTTCCGTTTCCGTTACGTACAGCATTCACATCTACATAGATTCTCATGTTTATAACCTCCATTGTACTTCATCTTGTATAAAAATCAGTTATTATGTAGATTTCTCAATTATGTTTTGAGAAATATGGCCATTTATGGTTATTATACTATAGACTCTGATCTGATAAAAGATAAATCTGACAGTTTCAGAAAATTAGTTTTCCGTACATGAATTCAAAACGGCTGGGAAAGAAACTACACCGGGAGATTGAGGTATTGCTCGATGTTTCTCTCCTGATTTTCATCGTAAATGAAATAATAATCGATTTGACCGGTTCCCTGGGTATAAATATATTGTCCATAGGTTCTCACGTTACAGAATAATACGGTACTTCCCGCCGCAACACCGATGGCATATCCCTTATTGGACAGTACCAGTGGCATCCGAAGTTTTTTCTGTCCAAAAGAGATATACCGCGCTTTCGTGCTCAGATCCATAAAATCATCTGCAAGAACACCTTTGGATTTCAGGCGCTCATTTTTATCCCAGGCGAAAAAGTTCCAGGTCTGACTGTCCAGAAGTAGGCGGGGTTCCGAAGGATTTTCCGCAAGCAGTTTCTTGCCGTCTCTGTTTAAAAACTGCACCGCACCATTGGCTTTTTGCACCCGGATCAGGATACGATCGGTCAGAAGCTGCACCTCGGAACGCGACTCTTTTGCGCCCCATGTTACTGCGGTATCTGCCTGTGCTTTCCAGTTCGTATCCTGGATCGTGCCGGTGACACCTTTTACAAAGCTGATACGGATCGTCGACGGTGTGATCGGTGTCAGCCGAAGAAGTCCGGCTGCACTGGCAATCTCCAGATACTGCTTTGTCTTTTTCACCCATTTTACAGAAAAATTTCCTCTGGAATGTCCTTTGACCTGAAGATGACTCTCCGGTGGGAAGGTTCCATATGTATACGGGGATGGATTCACCAGTTTGTCGATGGCGGAAGATTTTAATCTCTTATCCGTTGATTTTTTTAACTGATTTCTGTTTTTGGGAATCAGTGCCTGATGTACTTCAAACGGTTTTGGAATTAGCACCGGTGTCTCTGTTCCGGCAATTTCCTGTTCCTTTTTCAACTGGATCTTTCGAGGACCCAGATAGCCTCTTGCCTGCCGATCCCTGTCGCCCTCTTCTCTCCGCTGCTGTTCGATCTCTTTCTGCGTGTGTACCGGTTTTGCGTATTCTTTCGCTTTTTGCAGACTTTCGGTCTGAAATTCCTGCATATGTTTTTCTTTCGGCACTTCGGTTCCTATAATGTCCGTAAGAGAATCCTGATACAGTACGGTCAGTTCATGGAGCGCACGGGTAGCGGCAACATACAACAGTTTGATATGCCCGTTATCCTGTGGATATTGTTCTTTTGTCGGATTCCACAGAAGTACCGCGTCAAATTCCAGCCCCTTGGTATACACCACCGGGAGAACCATGATTCCCTCTCCGAACTGACTGCGTTCCGGTGTGTAACTCATCAGATTCGGAGTATCCTGTAACAGATCCGACACCTCTTTGGCTTCCGTCTCATCGCGGCAGATTACAGCGATTGTTTCGTATCCGTTTTTTTGCCATTCCTGAATCTGGTTTGCTGCTGCATCTTTCATAGCAACTGTATCTGCACTGGCTTGCACCTTCACCTGCTTTCCGTGGCGAATGATCGGTTCCACCGGATAGATCGGGAAATCTCCATGCCGAAGGATCTCTGTGGCAAATTCTGAGATTTCCACCGTGTTTCGATAGCTTTTCCGAAGCAGTCCGAATGCATCGTATGTTCCCCGCAGGATCAGTCTACGAAGTTCTTCCCAGTCATTTAACCCCTGTCCAAAATGGATATTCTGAGAAGTATCTCCCATAACAGTATAGGTGCATCCCCGCATACAGTAGTGCAGGCAGCGATATACCATCATACCAAAGTCCTGTGCTTCATCGATGACCACATGGCTTGCTTCCCTCACCGAATCGGTTTCCTTGATCCGTTTATAGATATATGCCATCGCCGCAAGGTCGTACACATCAAACGATGTATCTGGTATTTCGATAGGAATTCCCTCTTGCTGCTGTGCACGGAGAAAATCCTGATAAAAAGTTCGCACGGAACCATTCCATTTTCCGTTGCCAAAGTAAGTGCTGTATTTTTTGTCCAGTATTTTCCGCTCTTTTTCTGTGAAAGAGATCACTTTTCCCGTGATCACATTTTCATAGCGGGCATACAGCATTTTATTCAGCATCAGGATCTTGCTTTCCATCGAAAGGAGCGGATTGTCACGCAGATACTCCCGGATCATCGCAGGACGCATCAGACGCACACCCGTTTTTTCCATCACGATCGCCTCCTGTGGAATCTCCTGATTTTCGTATACCTGACAGTATGCTTCCAGTTTTTCGAACCAGGCAGTACTTCCTTTCTGTTCCTGCCAAGCTTCCTGAGATACCGGATGAACGCTGTATATTTTTCCATCCCATTCCTCATACAGAAGGCGGATAAACAGCTCTTCCATCGTCATCTGACGAATCCCGTATACATCCAGCTCCGGCAGAACACCGGTGATATAATTCAACAAAATTTTATTGCTCCCGATAATATAAAAATCTTCCGGGCGGAAATATAGGAAATCCGGTGCATCGCCACTGTGGTCTTTCCGGAACCCGCCACACCCTGGACAATCAGATTAGTCCTGGGGGAGCGACGGATCAGCAGATTCTGTTCTTTCTGAATGGTTGCAATGATCTCTCCAAGTACGTTTTTTTTGCTTTTGGCAAGGTATTTGGTCAGAAGTTCATCATTTGCCACCACATCCGAGTCAAAATAGTCTTTCAGCCGGTCATTTTCAATCTCATACGTCCGTTTTCTCTCCAGATCGATCGTATGCGTACCCTCGGAAAGAACGGTATACGAACAGGGACCAAGACCGCTTTCATAATAAACAGAAGCAATCGGTGCACGCCAATCCAGTACTAACGGCTGCGCATCATTCCCGGAGATTCCAACACGACCGATATAATACGCTTCTGTTGTTTTTCTTCTGCAAGAAAATCAATTCTGCCAAAATACGGTTTCTTTCTGGCTTTTTCCAGGCGCACCATATTCTGTTTATATTCTTTCAGACGCGCCGTAGCATTGTTCCAGAGTGTCAGACCTTCTTTATCCTTTGCATCGTAGACTTCCATCAGATCAGCAAGATCTTCATTTGCCTCCCGGATGGCTTTACGCGCCTGCACCAGATGTTCCTGCGCAATGTCGATGACATATGCAAGCTGTTGTTCTTCCGCTTCTCGGCTGGTACCGGGAAGTTCTGCTGCATCCTTTTTCATTTTTTCTGCCATAGCTCTTCTCCTATACATTCTCACATACGACAGTGCCCATCCCCTGCAGATCTCTCGTATTTTTGTAACTGTTCCGTTCCTTCACAGTTACAGGCAAAAATGCATTTAAGATCACCTTCGGTGATGGCATTTTTGCTCGTATGTCTCGGGATTTTGGCATATTCATGCCAAAACGCCTCGCGGAATATTACCTACTGAATAGTTACATTACGTTTACATTATTTATGATTCTTATTCAAACAGTGTTTTCATCTGATCCAGCGAATCTACACACGCGGTCAGCATCTTCTGAAGTTCCGCGTCCGGTTTTGTCTGATCCGGCACCATGACAACCTGACAGCCTGCCCGGTACGCACTGGTCACTCCGTTCGGTGAATCTTCTACCGCCATGCATGCAGAAGGGGCGAGTCCCAGCTGTTGGCAGGCATAGATATAAATATCCGGTGACGGTTTTCCGCACTTGACCATATTTGCACAGATGATCCGGTCAAAGTACTCGTACAGTCCGATCTGTTTCAGATATCGTGCCGCGCGTTCCGTATCAGTTGCCGTAGCAATCGCACGCTGGATCTTCTTTTCTTTCAGATATTCAAGAAGTTCTACAGCTCCCGGTTTGATCTGGATTCCATCCCGTTCCAGATATTCTTCCATCAGCTGTTTCCGATATACACGAATCGCCGGATAGTCCAGATCGGGATCCTGAAACATTTCTTTCAGATGCTCCGGCGCATATGGCTGTCCCAGCGAACGCATGGAAAGTGCCTGCTCATCACTCATCGTATAACCAAAATGCGCCAGTGCCTGTGGCCAGCAGATCCGGTAATATTTTTCTGTGTCAATCAGTGTTCCATCCATATCAAAAATTACTGCCTGTATCATTCTTTATACTCCTTGTCTGTTCTTTTCCTGTAGTCGCAAATATACCAGTTTGTATTGACAATCGTTCTTATATTTTACTACAAACCTGCACGAAAAGGAATATGAAGATCGTTGATTTGACTGAGAAACCAGTGACTGCCAGCTTTTTCAGATACATCGCAGCATAAAAAGAACTCCTGCCAGCTCTGTTCGCCTGCAAGAGTTCCCGTGTTTTCAGACACGCTTTAGTATGAAGTTGTTAGTGACTGCATTTGTTATATTTTGATTTGCTGATTCCAAGAATCACACCGAGAAACGTATCAATTGCCGTGATGGTTCCCACCAGCTGTTCTCCATAGGGAAGTCCCCAGATGCCAGCCAGTGCAAAATACAACGTTCCCAGAGCCGGCAGAAAATACATGGCGAGCCATTTTAATCGATCATATGTTTTGTTACTCATATCGCATTCCCCGCTTCCTGATATGTCCCACCGCATCTGTGAGACGATACCCAGCTATCTATCTGATTCACCATATGCGTGAAATGCGTTTTCTGTCACTCTTCTTACTTTGTAAGCGCAACTTTTTTGCGCTGTCCTCTTTCCGATGCTCTGCCGGTTATATCGGATGTTACCTCTGTTTTTTCTCGACTCCGAAGATAGCGATCAAAGAACACAGAAGCAGAAACATTGGATAAAAAAGCTTCGGTATGATCTGAAAAGCAGAAAGTTCTCCACCCAACTCATTGACTGCAGAAATTGCCACAAGCATCTGTGCACCATATGGAATGATTCCCTGAAAGATACAGGAAAAAGTATCCAGTAACGAAGCTGTTTTCTTCGGTGTCACACAGTATTCCTGGGCCATTTCTTTTGCAATCGGATTCGCCATTACGATTGCAACAGTATTGTTGGCAGTTGCAATGTCCATCGCTCCGACCAGCAGTCCCATACCCAGCTGCCCGCCGCGTTTTCCCTTAAAGATCCGGTGGATCCAGCCGAGCAACGCATCAAATCCGCCATATTCTCGGATCAGCGCACACATGGCTGCAACAAGGATCGCCACCATACAGGTCTCAAACATGCCCGAGACGCCGGAACCCATATTTGCCAGCAGATCGGTCGGTGTGGTATGTCCGCCAAGCAGCATGATCAGTGCACCGGAGGCAATGCCGGTTAGAAGTACCACAAATACATTGATACCGATGATTCCACCGATCAGAACCAGCACATAGGGAAGTACCTGCAGCAGATGGTACGACTGATCGACTCTTCCGTGAATCTCTGTCTGAAAAGACAGAACCAGGATCAGAACCAGTGTGATCACCGCCGCCGGAAATGCGATCCAGAAGTTTTCCCGGAACTTATCTTTCATCTCGCAGCCCTGTCCGTTACAGGCTGCGATTGTTGTATCGGAAATAAAGGAAAGATTGTCCCCGAACATTGCACCACCCATGACCGCTCCGACACAAAACGGAAGATCAAACCCGGATGCAGCAGATACCGCAACTGCGATCGGTGTCAGCAAGGTGATCGTTCCCACGGAGGTTCCCATTGCCACCGACACGAAACAGGCCACTACAAACAGCACTGCAACCGAAAACCGCGCCGGAATCAGCGCAAGCATAAAATAGGCCACACTCTCCGCACTGCTTCTTCCGACAACGCCGACAAAGCAGCCGGCGGTCAGAAAGATCAATAACATCGTAATGATATTCTTATCGCCCACACCCTGCGCCATCAGCTCCAGTTTTTTATCAAAATTTACTTTCCGATTCTGTACACACGCCACCAAAATCGCCGCCAGAAACGCTACGACGATCGGCACGTTATAAAATCCCATCGGAATCTTTAACACATACTCAAACAAAATTCCAAGCCCCAGATACAATACCAGGAACACGCCGATAGGGAGTAATGCAATTCCATTTCCTTTTTTCATGTTTGTTTTTTCCTTTTCTACTATCATTCATTTATTTTGATTTTGTAACTGTTCCATACTTTCACAAGTACTCGTTTTAATCCATTAGTTAATTTCACTTTAATGCTCATATGAAAAATCAGATTTTTCACATAGCTGGAAACGTAATTACTCTTTTACCATGTATATGGTACATATTTTAGTCTTTTTATTTATATCAATATTCCGCAGCAATGATCTATTTCATGTTGTATGATCTGCGCGATCCAGCCGGAATACGTCTGTCGCTGCTGTTTGAAATTGACATCCTGATACTGCACTTCAATTTCCTGATACCGCATGCATTTTCTCACCCCTGCCAGAGAAAGACACCCTTCTTCCGTCTCATACGCCCCTGACTTTTTGATGATCTTCGGATTATACATCAAAACATTCATAAATCCCATGTGCACGGCAATGATATTTTTTCGTACCCCGATCATATTCGCCGCCATACCAACACACTCTTCTTCATGTGCCTTTAAAGTATCCAGCAGATCCATCCCTGTCTTCCGGTCCGACTCAGTTGCCGGCTCGGATGGCTGGTTCAGAAAAAAGATATCTCTCATAATTGGTTTTACCATACTACTCCTCCATAATACAAAATGTCTCCCCATGGGACACATCACTTGCGTGAGAGGTGTGGGGAGTCCTGTTACAGATATAATACAATATTAATTTAAAAAAATCAATGGTACAAAATTTTCCTTAACGTTTCATATATTTCCTGAATTATGACGAACCTGGTCATGCCGATACCATTGTAGAAACCGATGTAACAGAAGAATACCGCCGTAAAAATACAGTCAATCGCATATGCTTTCAGACAATCGATCGCTGCCAGGATCACTTCGGAATCGGAAGAAAGGATATTCGCCAGAAGATCTCCATGGAAAAAGCCGGATAAGAGGCAGGTATCTCAACCTGACATCTTATCCGGCTATTGCTTCCAATGAACCCAGGATCATTCCTCTGAACCGATCCCCGATATGCAATGCAACAAATTGCCCTCCGATGAACTATGAAACAGTATATAGCAAATTCTGTGAAAAAATCAAGAACAGGATAACACCAGAGGCACGATTTCTCCTTTTTTTACGTCGATCAATCCATGATCGGTCAGTTTTAATGCAGGACTTACAGGGAGTCCAAGCGTTCCCACAGACATGATCGGATTGTGATGTTCATATCCCAGAGTGATCAGACTTTCCCGCACTTCTTTCAGCGCACTTCCTGTTGCTTCAATGGATGCCTCCGAAAGAATTCCACAGACAGGTAATGCAAGTTCCGAGAGAATCTGCCCATCTTTTACTGTAAGAAAACCGCCCTGCAATTCTCCGATTCTCTGTACGGCGAACAACATATCCTCCGGATCATTTCCCGCAACAAACAGATTGTGGTGATCATGAAAAAATGTAGTTGCTACAGTTCCCTCTCTCAGACACGAACCTGTCAGAAATCCATAACCGATATTTCCATTTTTTCCATGCCGCTCCAGTACCATCGCCAGCAGACATCCGCTTTCCTGCCAGCAGATCTTATGCTCTTTTACCTGCATGGTTACCAGTTTCTCCGTGGTCTGGGTGCGATCCGGATGTACTTCCATCGCACGGACCGTTACTTCCCCTTCTTCGACCGGAACTTTAACATCAAAATCCGAAAGTGTTACTTCCGGAATGGAAACACTGTGATAAAAATCTTCCGGGAATGCATATGGTTCTACGGGGAATGTCTGTCTGTCCTCTTTTTTATAGATGGAAATTCCATTTTTAAACACCGTTTCAGGCTCCAGTAATTTTGCCGGATCCTTCAGAAGGATAAAATCTGCCAGTTTTCCCGGAGCAATCACACCCCGGTCATAAAAATGCATTCTCTGACACGGTGTATAGGTCGCGCAGTATCGCCTGTTCTTTTGGAAAGCCCATCTCTATCGCCTTTTGTACTACAGTATTCAGATGCCCCTGTTCATATAAAACATCTGCCATCGTATCATCTGTCACAAAAGAACAATATTCAAATAAATGATTTTCACAGATATACGATAACACTTCCGGCTTCAACATCTTATCCTGGATCTCAAAGAACATTCCATTTTCGATCCGCTGTTTTACCTCTTCCAGGGTATGTTCTGTATGATCTCCATTAATGCCAAGATACAGGAATTTTGCAAGATCCAGATCCACCAGAGACGGACAATGTCCTTCAATCACATATCCCGGATGTTCCTGCCGCAGATAATCCAGAAATTTTGAGATCTCCAGATGATTTTCCCGGATAATTTCCCGATAATTCATAATCTCGCCAACGCAGACCACATCTTTTTCACCAAGCAGATGCTTCATCGCCTCAAAATCAATCACACCGCCGGTGGTTTCCAGTTCTTCACTGGTCGATGGAACGCTGCTCGGAATCCCGTAGAAAATATCAATGGGTGCATCTTTTGCCGCAGATATCATCTCAAGGATTCCGCGAACCCCTTTGACATTTGCCATCTCATGTGGTTCGGAAACCACTGTGGTGACACCATTTTTCGCTGCACAGTTTCCAAAAGAGCCCGGCGTTGTCATAGAACTCTCAATATGCATGTGGATATCAACCATGCCGGGAATCATGTATTGCCCATCTGCATCGATTGTATGTTCCGCATCAAACAGATTTTCGTGCTTTCTGTCAATATAGTAGAATTTTCCATCTTTTACAGAGACATCTGCATCGATAAATTTTTTCAGATACGAATTAAATACTTTCGCATGTTTTATCAACAGCTGAATCTTCTCCATCTGTTTTCACCTCATTTATACAATAGAATAAAAATATAAGAGACAGACAGCCACAAGAACATACATCACCGGATCGATTTTTTTGATCTTACCGGTTGCAATCTTCATTACCAGATATGCCGGCAGTGCCACGCAGATACCATTTGCGATGTTGTTGGCAAAAATTGTGAAGGTCACACACAAAAATGCCGGGATATACTCTGTGATATCGGAATAATCAATGTTTTTCATTGCACTCAACATATTGATTCCAATAAAGATCAGTACCGGACCGGTTGCTGCTGACGGGATCACAAGAGCCAGTGGTGCCAGGAACAGAGAAATTCCAAAGAAAATACTGGTAAAGATGACCGTAAGTCCTGTCTTACCACCTGCTTCCACACCCGCAGAGGATTCCAGATAGGTAGTCATGCTCGGCATACCGAACAGTGCTCCAAGACTTGTGGAAATAGCGTCCACTTTAAAACATTTATTAATACCCGGCAGATTGCCGTCTTTGTCCAGGTATCCTGCTTTCGCTCCAACACCGAGAACCGTACCAAAAGTAGAGAAAAAATCCGGTACAAACAAGGCGATCAGGAACGGAATATAAGCAAAATTCAGCGCTCCAAGAAAATCAATATTCATAAATTGTTTGCCAATACCAGCCGGAAGAGAAAAGATCTGCTCCGGAGCATGTGTCACACCGAACGGAATTCCCACAATCGTAGTCAGCACAATCGCCAGAATCATACCACCCGGAACATTCCGTGCCTTGATAACCATCAGAATCAGAAAACCAATGGCTGCCACGATAACGGACGGAGAAGCAAGATCACCAAAAGACAGGCAGTTTTTTGCATCATTTGCTACGATCAGCCCACAGTTTTTTGCTCCCAGAAGCGCAATAAACAGACCGATACCGGCACTTACTGACTGTTTTAGGCTGACTGGAATCACACGCACAACGGCTTCCCGCAGTCCCAAAAAAGAAATGATAATAAAAAGTACACCACTCCAGAAAATAACGCCTGCAGCAATCGGTGCGCTGACACCCTCATTCGTAATCATAGACGCGATAATACCCACGCTTCCAAGTCCCGGTGCCAATGCAAACGGACGGTTGGTATACAATGCCATCGCACAGGTAGTCACGATAATCAGAAGAATCATAATCGTCAGAGTTACATGTTTGTCAAATCCGGCTCCGGACATGATGTTTGGTACAGTAGCAAGAATGTATGCCATAGTAACAAAAGTAGTCAGTCCGGCAAGAATCTCTGTTTTGACATCCGTATGAAATTCTGACAACCGAAACTGTTTTTCCAGCCAATTTTTCATTTGTTTTTCCTCCCTCAATAAGATATGTCTTGATAAGCTGATAGAAAATATTGTAAAATAGGCAGTACAGGAAGTCAAATTCATATTTTACATAAATTTTATGCCAAAACAGAATAGTCAGGGGGATTTTATGAACTACAGTGAATTGCACTATATTTTATGTATTGCCAAACACCAGAATCTTACCAGAGCAGCGCAGGAACTCTACATTTCCCAGCCTACACTCACCAAGCATCTGCAAAAACTGGAACGGGAAATGGGGGCGAAACTCTTCAGCCGAAATGGAAATACTTATGTGCCGACCTATACCGGAAGAAAATACATGGAATACGCCCGTAAAATTCTTCAGGTAAAACAAGACTGGGAAAAAGAACTGAAAGATCTGACGGAAAATAACGAAGGGGAATTGAATATTGCTGTTCCACTGATGCGAAGCAGCTGTATGATTCCACAGATTATGGAAGAATTTTCAAAAAAATATCCGAATGTCAATGTCAGCATCTGGGAAGAGGCATACTCTATTCAGGAAAAACTCCTGTTGAATGATCAGCTTGATTTTGGGATTTTTAATGAGACGAGGGAACATCCAAAACTGGAATACGAACTGCTGAAAAGAGAGGAAATTCTTCTGGTTATGCCACCGGATCATCCGTTGGCATCTTCCGGATATCAGTCTCCCTCCGACCGGTATCCGAGAATCGATCTGTCCACGCTTGCCAGCGAACCTTTTATTCTCCATTTTCCAGAACAGACCACCGGAAAACTGGTTCTTGAAGCCCTGGATTGCGCCGGTGTCCAGCCCCGTGTACCGATTCGAAGCCGGAACACGGAGACCTGTGTAAAACTTTGTATGCAGGGAATGGGCATGTGTTTTACGCCGGAAACATATATACAGAATATGGAATTTTCCAGAAAACCGGTTTGCTTTTCTGTCGGAGAAAAAGGAATCTTTACAACACTGAGCATCGCTTTTCGCAGGGGAACTTATCTTCCCAAATACGCCAGGGATTTTATTGAAATTGCACAGAATAAATAAGGATATCACTGATACAACGGATGGTTTTTGTGCCATTCTCTATTATCGCTTCTGCAACAGCAGATTCAGCCACTTTTCTTCTTCCCTTCCCGGACGCACATCACCGGTCACCCAGGATTCTGCTATGGAAAGTGATTCGGTATCACGGATGAATCTCTGGAAACTGTTCCAGGTGAAATCCGTGAAATATCTGCCGTTTCGCATCCCTTCATACTCTCCATATTTGAAAGAAGTATAGATCCATCCATCGGGACGCAGGGCATCCGCCATTTTTTTCAGCACAGATCTTAATTCTGCTTTTTCCAGATGCAAAATCGAAGAACACGCCCAGATACCGTCATACTGCTTCCGGACATCCAGATCCTGAAAATACATCTGGCGTACCGGAATTCCTGTATAGGCACCGGCGATTTTACACAGTTCTTCAGATCCGTCTATGGCCTCCACCTGATATCCATGTTCCAGAAAATATTTGGTATCTCTGCCGGAACCGCAGCCAAAATCAAGAATTGCCGCTCCCGGTTCCAGTCTGCTTAAAAACCGATTCAATGTATCTGTCAGATCTGCGTGAACTGTACCGCTGACAAAAGAACCGGCATTTTGATTATAATATTGTAATGTTATATCGTTGCTTTCTTTATACATATTTATATCCTTTTCTATTACAAATAAAATTATGCAAATCAAAAACAGCTTTCAGGAAACTGACACGTAACCCGGAAGCTGTTTGATTATTACTATTTCACCAGTTTAAATGTCTTTTCCAGCATAAAGAACATCAGAATCAGGAAGAACAATACATAAACAGGAAGTAAACCGACAGAAATATGGTTTGCGATCAGTCCGAACAGCGGCGGCATAAAAGTAGATCCCACATAAGCACTCGCCATCTGGATACCGATGATCGCCTGGGAGTTCTTCTCTCCGAAATTGGACGGTGTTGCATGGATGATAGATGGATAAATCGGTGCACAGCCAAGTCCCATAATAACCAGACCAAACAGTGCAAATTCATCGATGGATACCGGTAACAACATACCG
>ERZ841116.1242-NODE-1242-length-13457-cov-4.433144_pt1 | contig 13457 bp, 15 predicted proteins | sample MGYA00519875_ERZ841116 | MGnify/ENA primary metagenome ERZ841116 (study PRJEB31850, sample SAMEA3708889) | human gut metagenome | biome: human gut; feature: human-associated habitat; material: faeces | place: China | collected 2014 ... | reverse complement strand
CCGCGTAGTTTACGATATTACCAGTAAGCCACCTTCCACTATTGAATGGGAATAATAGAATCTACAATAAAGCTCGCAATTAACTTTGCGGGCTTTTAGTTTTTAAAATATGCTATAATTTAAGTAAAGAAAAAGGAGATCCGAAGATCTCCTTTGCAGCCCGCTTTAAGAGCGGTGGTCGACATTATAAAAAAACGTTGAAAACGACGCTCTATAACTCGCCAAAGTTATATAAGTAGAGCGGCGTTTTTATTTTTTGTGGTGGTCGATATAAGTTAGCAGAGCTAACAAAAACGTACCAAACAAAAGCATTAAAGAAACCGACATGGTTGAACCCTTTCTGTAGTATATTGACCATAGGCCTCACCTCTGGGAGGAAAAACAACCGCCGCTCATAAAACTTTCTGCGATAAATGTTATATCGAAAACTTGTTCGTAAATAAATATGATCAAATTAAAAAAGCTCGCAATTGATTTTGCGGGCTTTTTGAGTAAATTATTCAGCTTTTTCTTTGATAAAAAAGTATGTAAATAGACAGTAAACAATAATACTGAAGTCTATGAAAAGTGTAGGATTAAAAAAGGGTATATACAAGCCATAAGGAAGTCTAGTAGTAATATAAAAAATACCCAGGACACAGAAAGCATAAATCCAACTGCCATAGACAAACAATCTGTGGAGCTTAATTGGCAAATGCTTTTTATGCTTAATCAAAATAGAAAGATAATTTTTTTGGAATAAATAGAAATTAAAAAAGTATAAAGCAACGCTAAAAATTGAAAGAGATATTCCTCGGGTAATAAGTGGCTCAATGCCAGATAGAACGGATGTGCTTTCCATTATTGGACCTATAATGCTTAAAACTGCTAGAATACTAGCCAAAACAAGATATTTATCATTATTTTTATGAAATGTCTTAATTGTAGCTTCTAGTTTTTTCTTTTCTTCTCTGACATCGAAATTTTGCTTTTTAAGTTGTTTGAACTCGCGTACATTCATTATGCTGTAAACGAATAAGCCTACTGCAATTGCTATAGTTATAATAAACAAAATATAGCCAATAGTAGAAACTATTGAGGTTAAGCGATCACCATATTTTTCTAAGAAATATTTTGTGTCTAAACTATACCTTAATGCACGTGTGAAGCAAATACATGCTAAACCAAAAATAATTAAGGCAATAGCTAACGCACGTAATTTTGCATTTTTTCGACTAGCAGTTAAATATTTTTTTACTAGTTCATCAGATAAAACAGGTAATTTATCTTTATCATTAATATCTTCATTTTTAAGTTCAAATGAGGGTTCGCCGCTCTTTAATAGATAGTCAGTTGTTACACCAAATAATTCTGATAAATTAACTATTTTTTCAATATCTGGAATTGATTGTTCACTTTCCCATTTTGAAACTGCTTGGCGACTAACGTTCATTTTTTCAGCTAAGCCTTCTTGAGAAAGATTATTCTTTTTCCGCATGACCTAATCTCATAATAGATCGTCCTTTCTGTTTTTATTGATCTTAATTTATAAAAAATCTTGGTTGCAGACAACCACTTTTTGATTGCTTAACGGGCAACTATTAGTTGCAGCCATCTATTTATAGGCTAAATGACGCCACATGTATCTACAAAATGATAAAATGTAATCACATAAAATGATTGGGAGGTAGTCTTATGGACTTTTTGAAAGGTAAAGAAAATAATAAAACAGCCAAAGTTTTTAAAGCAGGAAATTCAGAAGCAATTAGGTTAACTAAGCAAGATGCTGCTATTTTTAAAGTTAAGCCTGGAGATCAGGTGATCAAAGAAGTCGCTCCAGATGGAATGTCAATTACATTTAAAAAAATGCCTGAAGTATCAGAGGATGTAAAGAAAGAAGTTAGTGAGATCTTAAATGAAGATGCAGATTTAATTCAAGCGTTAAAGGATTTATAAAATGGAATATAGATATTTATCTTCTAGCGATTTGATATATGTTAACAAAAGAGTTCTAGAATTTACCGGCGAAAAGCAAGAAGTTATTCAATACCCCGAAGGATTAAGTGTAATTATTGAACAGCCACAAATGGTTCTTTTTGGACATGAATTATATCCAAGTTTATGGTTAAAAGCTGCCTTTGTTTTGCAAAAAAGTACTAAAAAACATATTTTTACGGATGGAAATAAGAGAACAGCATATGTGGTAACGAAATTATTTTTAAAATTAAATGGATATAGTTTAAAAATATCAAAATCTCAAGGTATCGCATTAATGCTGAGTGTAACTACGAGCGCAGATTCAGAAGAGATAATGCAAAAAGTAGCAATATTTTTGCAGAAAAATAGTGTAAGGATCAATAGGTAAGTTGTTTATAGTTTAAGCAGCATGATCAATTTGTATAAAGCTGTCTTTGTTCCAATTTATGACTTAGAAGTGCTGCGATTATTCCATAATGGGGAAATGTATGATCTATGATCCATTAGTAAAAATATGCTATAATCAAAATAAAGAAAAAGGAGATCTTCGGATCTCCTTTGCAGCCCGCTTTAAGAGCGGTGGTTTTAAACGTTAATTTTTGCGATGAACGCTACTCAATAACTGGCCAAAGTTATACATTGAGCGGCGTTTTTATTTTTTGTGGTGGTCGATATAAGTTAGCAAAGCTAACACAAACGTACCAAACAAAAGCATTAAAGAAATGCTTTCGTAAACCGACATGGTTGAACCCTTTCTGCAGTGTGTTGACCATAGGCCTCACCTCCGGGAGGAAAAACAACCGCCGCTCATAAAACTTGCTGTGAAGATAATTATAGCGAAAGTTTGTTTGTAAAAGAAGACGAACAAGATTAAAAAGCCCGCAATAAAAATTTAAATAAAATATTAAAACTCCCAACAAAAATTGGGAGTTTTTTGCGTAATAAGGATTAGAAATAAAATTTTTAGTAGAAGAGGAAAAATCATGGAATATATTAAAAAATTATTTGCTGATCCAAAAATGTACAATGAAGTTGAGTTTGGTAAGAAGATTCATGAAGAGAATGTATTACTAAAATTGATGCAAGAAGTTCTTCCTGAAGAACATGTTGTATCAGCCGGATTTCGTTTTCCCGAAGATAAGGATAATCGAAATATTTTTGCTAAAACTGCTGATGGAGAAACTATAATGATTGGACTGCTTGTAGCTGATAAAGAAACTTGGCCGAGTGGTTTAAACTATCTTCAAAATATGTTGAAAGATGAAGTCTATCGTTTTATGAGAAATGAATTATTGCTTTGCAGAACCTATTTTATTTTGTTAACTCCAGTAGATCCATGGAAAAATGGAAGAGAAAAATACACTATTTCATTTCGAAATGAGCAATCAGAAGAATTGACTGAGATGCTTAAATCTAAGTTAGTTATTGTTTGTCCAGAGAATTAAGAGGTAATAGCTTTGCGCAATTTAGATATAGATAGGTAAAATAGAAAGGAGAAGATAATGATTTTACTGATGAGAAAAGGTGAGAGAATGTTATATCCATACATTGAATTGCCAGATGAAACGATTATTACACATTCGGAAATTTTAGAAAATAACTCCGTTTTGATTAATTTTGAACAGCCTTATGATGACGGATTTAGGGAAGCAAGAATTGAGTTGCCAAGTTATAAGTGGTTATATAATGACGGCTTTAGTAATGAACAAATAAAGTTCTTTGTTCAATTTGCACATAAAAATGCTGCTGTAATTTATAAATATGCTAGATTAGGTGGAATAGATAATGCCTAATATTTTTAGTACTTTAGGATATCATATATATTTTTGGTCAAATGAGAATGATGAACCTATTCATGTTCACGTATCTAAAGGAAGACCAAACGCTCATGCAACAAAGTTTTGGCTTACTAAATCTGGAGGATGTGTGCTGGCTAGTAACGGAAGTAATCTTAGCAGTCATGATATTAATAAATTGATTGATGTTATTACGGCGCAATACGATTTGATTTGTGAAAGCTGGTTGAAATACTTTAATGCAAAACAAATTCAGTTTTATATATAACCAAATGGTTCTAAATCAAAACTATATTTTATAATTAATGCCAAAAAGCTCGCAATTAATTGCGAGCTTTTTACTATGCTTAGATTAATTATTACCATACTAATCCTATAAGCGAGAAGATGATTTCACTGACTAGTACTAACAAAACATTCATTAAAATTCCTTTAAACGTAGTTTCTTTATGAGGATCCTTAACAAAGGTTCTAGTTGAGCGATAAACTAGTGGAATGGTGAGTAAACCGCCTAAAGCAAGGGTAGGTAGATAGTGCAAGACAACGCTTAGAATTAAAAAGATATATGCTAAAACGTAATATATGCATAAAACAATCAAAGCATTCTTACGACCAATATAAAATGGGAGAGTTTTACGACCAATTTTAACGTCTTCTTCTACGTCACAAATATTGTTGGCTAGCATTACGTTGGCAATAACAAAGATCGCAGGGCAGGCAACAATGATTGCTTTAGCCCAGAAAAAACTATCAAAGGGATGGATGTTGTAAATATTGACGTAGATACCTAAAAGAGTGATGTTATAACCCATTGTAATTCCAGAGGCGGGTTCGCCAAAAGGAGTTTTCAGAATTGGGTAAGGACCGCCCGAGTAGCAATAACCAATTAAGTAGCTAAAGAAACCGATTAAGAGAATTATCCAACCGACTTTAAAACTAAGTATGATGCCAATAGTCGCAGAAACAAGGGTTAATAGAATAATTACATTTCTAGCCCATTTTCGGGAGATGTTGAATTTTTCTAAAATATTATTGTAACTAGTAACATGATTTTTCTTATAGCGAAGATAATCAGTATATTGATTATGACCATTAACGGCTAAATGAAAAGAAATTACGGCTAGAAAAAGCCAAAGACAATAAGATAAATTGAAATGGTGATAATAGTAACTAGCCATTAATGAGCCAATAATATATGGCAAGGCTGAAATGATAATTGTCTGTGTTTGAACAAGTGCGTTAAATTTTTGAATTATAGAGTATTTTTTCATAAGTAATTACCTTAAATAGTGATTACTTAAAATTATAGTCTAAACTTTGCTAAGTTGAAAAGAATGATAAAAATGGAAACTCAGTAAAATTATATACAAGTTTATTTTTATTAAGGCTTTTTAAACTGGCTTATGTCTACTCCTTCAAGTTGAAGTAGTTTAATCTTTTTATCAATACCACCACCATAACCGGTTAAATTGTGGTTAACGCCGACAACACGGTGGCAAGGAACAATAATGCAGATATGATTTCGACCAACAGCCCCACCAGTTGCTCTAATAGGTAAATGTTTTTTATCTTGTGCAGCTTTCATAGCGATATCCTTATAAGTAGTAGTTGTCCCATAAGGGATTTTTAGTAAGGCCTGCCAAACTCTTTTCTGGAAATCAGTACCAGTAAGGTGCAATTGAGGAATAAAATTAGGCTCTTTTCCTTGAAAAAAAATATTTAACCATTTTTTAGCAGAAGATAGATATTTGTTTTCTCCTTCGGAATAGTTTTTTGCAAGAATATCTCCATAGTAACGATCAGTATCTAGCCATAGACCAACTAGACCTTGCTCGTCACTAGCGAGCAATATTTTTCCAATAGGTGAATTGTAGTAAGAAATAGTTTGCATGAAATACATCCTCTTTTGTTTAATATATATCAATTCTCAGCCTAGCAAAAAGACCAGTGACTTGAAGTGTTCACTGGTCTTTTCATTATTTAGCGATCTTATGTACCTTATGTGCAATGACCATTTCTTTATTACGGTCAGTATAAATCGCATCTTTGAGATAATTTAAAGGTTGTCTTAACAAACCTTTATTAGCTAAGAATAAAAAATCTGCATGATGATGATTCAAATGACGCAAATATCTTTTAGCGTTCTTAATCTTAGCATGATGCTCTAAAGCAAGTTTGGGCTCAAAGTCAGTAATCTTATGTTCAGCATTATATACTGGCGTAACTTTGTGATGCCACTTGTCGATATGGTGGGTATTATGTGCACCAATTTCTTTACTTGCCTTAACAATGTCTTTTTTAGTGGCTAAATTATCTTGATGCTTTAACTGTGAGTTTTTGTCATAGTAGTAATTTCCAAGGCCATCTTGACGATAAAGCTGCAAATTCTTTAATGACTTATCTTTATTATCAACAGTTACCTTCAGAACATCGCCATTTTTATGATTCATAAGATACATATCATGGTCAATTGTGTAATTATCCTTCATGACTAAAATATCCACCTCTTTTATTTATATCTGAATGATATTATAGCCACATTTTAAGAGAAAGTATAGTGATTAAGTTATAGTTTTAATCAATTATTAAATTAGTTAAACTTTATTAATAATTAAAAAAATTATTACGCTAAAAGGCAGTTAGAAATTAATCCTAGCCGCCTTTTAGTGTATATACTTAAATTTATTAATCTTAATTAGTGTTCTTTTCCATCAATGATAACGTGAACACGTGGGTTCTTTGGACCTTTGGCTTTAGAAATAACGCCCTTGTTAACTAAATCTTCGATTTGATCTGCATCATAACCAAGTTCAGTTAAAATTTCCTTGTTGTTTTCACCAAGGTCAGGTGCTCTGTCATAAGCTGGTTTGTAGTTTGAAAGACTGAATGGTAAACCAATAGTCTTGAACTTACCACGATTACCACCTTGGTCGATAGTAACGATTTTTAGATCTGGATCGTTTTCAAGTTCGTGCCAGTCTAGAACTGGTCCAACTGGAACGCCAGCAGCACCGAGCTCTTTAGTTAGAGTATATTTATCGTATTGCTTAGTGTAGGCTTCAATTAATGGGTATAATTCTTCTTTGTGTAATTGACGGTGTTGCCAGTCGACAAATCTTGGATCTTTTTCCCATTCTGGGTGACCCATGGCTTCACACATCTTATCCCATTTCTTATTTTCGTTTTGAATAACGATGTATACATATGCATTAGGATCAGTTTCCCAACCCTTAGCCTTGTAAGTCCAACCGATAACTTGTCCACCTTCAGTGTTCTCAGCACGCGGAATTGCCTTGCCCCACTTCCAGTCAGGGTAAACTGCATAGTGAGGTAAAGCACCCAAGTTATCAAGCATAAGTTGGTCACGTAACTTAATACGGCAAAGGTTAAGAACAGCATCTTGCATTGATTGATAAACAAAAGTACCTTCACCTGTGTGCTCACGTTGTAATAAAGCAGCTAAAATACCGATAGCTAAGTGCATACCAGTATTTGAATCACCTAGAGCAGCTGCAGATCATTGTTTGCACCTTTGTTCCAACCTGTTGCAGATGCAGAACCACCAGCAGCTTGAGCAACTGGTTCAAAGGCTTTAACATTTTCAAAACGTGATCCTTCGTTAAATCCCTTTAATGAAGCATAAATTAATCTAGGATTGATGGAGTGAAGCTTTTCCCAACCAAAGCCGTTACGATCAGCTGAACCTGGTGCAATATTTTCAACAAAGACATCAGCTTTTTTGGCTAAATCGTACATAATCTTTTTACCTTCAGGAGTCTTAATATCCAAAGTTAAAGATCTCTTGTTGGCATTTAATTGTAAGTAGTAAAGACTCCATGAATCTTTAATATCAAGCAATTCATTTCTAGTTGGGTCACCGGTATTAGTACGTTCAATTTTAATAACATCAGCACCGAGCCAAGCTAAAAGTTGAGTACATGATGGACCTGATTGGACTTGAGTCCAGTCAACAATTTTAATACCTTTTAATGGAGCATATTCATTTTGTTCGTTTTTTTCGTTTTCACTCATTTTAATTACTCCTTATCAATTTTCTTTTGTTCAGCTTCTTCAAGAGGCTTTAAGTTTAATTCTGGGTTTAAATTACCAATGTGGCCTGATTCTTTGCCCATTGAAGGATCAATTTGAACGTTGATAATACTTGGACGGCCTGAGTCAACAGCTGTAGCAAAAGTATCTTTCATTTCTTGATAGTTAGTTACGTAGTAATTATCACCGCCGAAGGCTTTAGCAATTAGGTCATAGCGACCAGTTGGATCAAGTGTAGTTGGACCCAATTGATCTGGAACAACATTATCAACACCATTATAAATACCACCATTGTTAATGACGACAACAGTAATTGGTAAATTGTAACGGCACATTGTTTCAACATCCATACCGTCAAAACCAAATGCACTGTCCCCATCTAAGGCAACAACATGCTTACCAGTTTCGACAGCAGTAGCGATGGCATACCCCATGCCAACACCCATGACGCCCCAAGTACCAGTATCAAGTCTGTGGCGAGGAAGTTTCATACCAATCATGTCACGACCAATATCAAGGGTATTAGCACCTTCACTTACAAGGTAGGTGTCTGGATGTTCTTGGAAGTAATCATTAATAGGTTCGATAGCGCCATAATATCCAAATTCTGGGTTAGTTTCCCCAGCTTTAATTCTTTTAGCGAACTTAGCGTCATTCTTAGCAGTATCTTGAGCAATTGCATCAAGCCAGTCAGAAGGTACCTTGTAGCCAGTTGCAGTAAGAGCTGGAACTAATTTATTTAAAATAGAGGTTAAGTCACCTTGAAGTGGTGCAGAAATCTTTTGTGCAGAATCAAATTGGGTTGCATCAATATCTAATTGGATAAATTTAGCATCTGGGTTAAATTGTGGTGCATCACCATATGAAAGCATCCAATTTAATCTTGCGCCAATTAGAATTACTACGTCTGCATTCTTTAATGATAATGAACGAGCAGCAGCAGAGTGTTTGTCGTCATCTGGAACAAGACCTTTAGCCATTGACATTGGTAAGAATGGAATATCGGTCTTGTTAATCAATTCTTGAACTTGCTTTTCAGTTCTGTCATAAGCAGCACCTTTACCAAGAATGATCAAAGGCTTTTTAGCTTGTTTAATGATGTTAACTGCGCGGTTAATTGCATCGTCACTTGGTTCTTGAAGTGGAGCTGGATCAACTAACTTGTAAATACCCATGTTCTTTTCACCCAGGTCATCATTAAGTTGGGCAATAGTGTCAGCTGGTAAATCAAGGTAAACACCACCTGGTCTACCAGATACAGCAGTACGAATAGCACGTGCAACTGCTAGACCAACATCTTGTGCTCGATCAACACGGTAAGCTTTCTTACAGAAAGGCTTAGCAACATTATATTGATCTAAACCTTCGTAGTCACCTTGAGCTAAGTCGATAATATGACGTTCTGAAGAACCAGAAATCATAATTAATGGAAAACAGTTTTTAGTAGCTTGTGCTAAAGCAGTTAATCCATTCAAAAAACCTGGTGCGGAAACAGTCATTGCTACACCAGGTTTTTTAGTTAAAAATCCGGCAGCTGCGGCAGCGTCTACGGCTGAGTCTTCACGACGAAAGCCATAATACTTCATTCCTCTTAATTCAGCTAATCTAGCTAAATCAGTAATCGGAATACCTACAACTCCGTATAAGTTGTTAATACCATTTTTTTGTAAAGCGTCAATTAATAAACTGGCACCAGTTCTATTTAAAGAGTCATCTACCATAACGTAACCTCCATGGTAATGATAATTACTATTTTATATAAAAGCGCTATTCCAAAATGGGATTGCGTACAACTAATTTATAACTTTTTTTGAATTTGTTAGTAAGAAAAAAACTATAAAAAAACTTTTATTTCAATATAAAAAGCGTTTTCTAAGTATGAATATATAATAGTTATCTTCTATTAACTGTTTCTTATATATTGCTTCTGATTTGTCAGAATTATGAAATCGTTCCACTTGCTTATATTTTGATAAAGTCTATATTTAGTTTGTGATGAAGAAAGTTTTCATCGGGAATAAACTGGTCAGATTATGAGCGAGGTATAGAGATGATTAGTATCTTAATCAATGACATAATCCCAATTTTGGTGATTATGTTACTAGGTTATCTCTGCGGAAAGTTTTACTTTTTCGATAATGATCAGAGACAAGGATTAAATAAATTAGTTCTTGATATCGCATTACCAGCAGCTTTATTCATTTCAATTGTTAAAGCTACCAGAAAAATGTTTGCGCAAGATATCGTATTAACGTTAATTTCTATTGTTGGTGTAGTAGGTCTATTTATGTTGAGCTACTACTTAGATAAATTGTTGTTCCACAGAACTACGCAACAAGCAGCTGTTTGTGCTTTGATTGCAGGTTCCCCAACAATTGGTTTCCTTGGTTTTGCTGTATTAGATCCTATTTATGGAAATAATGCAACAACTAACTTAGTTATTGGAATTGTATCGATTGTGGTTAATGCTATTACCATTCCATTGGGATTAGCTTTAATTAACAAAGGTCAAACCTTAACTAAGAAGAAAGCTAAAGCAAATCCAAATAATAAGGGAACTAAAGTTGAAGTAGAAGACATAAAGGGAAAGGGCTTAAATAAGACTAAGAAGAAGGTCGTAGTAACTATTCCCGATGGTGTTCCAGTTACTGATGCGGAAGCTAAGGCTTTGAAAGAAAAGGGGATTGAGCGTGAAATTGATTTAGCTAGAGCAGAAATTGCTGATCATGCTGATGAACCTCATAAGCCGATGAACCCAACTTTAAAATCAGTTATTAATGCAATTAAACAACCAGTTGCAGCGGCTCCATTAATTGCGGTTATTTTAGTTTTAATTGGAATTAGAATTCCTACTTCTTGGGCCCCAACTTTTGATTTAATTGCTAAGGCTAACGCGGGTGTTGCTGTTTTAGCAGCTGGTCTTGCCTTATCTACAGTTAAATTTTCAATTGACAAAGAAGTTATTTGGAATACTTTCTTTAGACTATTCTTAACACCGGCAGTGATTGTTGCAGCAGCATATCTTTGCGGTATGGGATCAGATCCTACCAAGATTTCAATGCTTTGTTTGGCAACCGGATTGCCACCAGCATTTTCTGGAATTATTATTTCCAGCCGCTACAATATTTATGTCAAGGAAGGTGCAAGTTCAGTTGCAGTTTCAACTGTCTTCTTTGCAGTCAGCTGTATTTTCTGGATTTGGCTATTACCAATTTTGGCACATATGTTTTAGAGAGAATTTATATATAATTAAGAGACAGGATGTTAACCTGTCTTTTTTATTAGGAATAGAAAATGATAGATAATAAAAACTTACTCAAAATTCTACGGACTGAGCTTAGAAAAATGAGCAATGGGGAAAGGTTTAAATTTTTAACTTATAAAAAAGATCGTAGTATTTCTGTGGAAAAGACTGGAGATAGCTTTGAGATAATCGAAAATGGTTATCGCAAAATTGTTTGGCATAATCTAACCGAAGTAGAGGCTTTAAAGCAAATAAAAAAATTGCAGAAGATAGAATTTCCTAGAAGCAATAAGTTGTATTTAGTGAGAAATAAAAAGTACTTGTAAAATACTTTTCTCTGACTTATACTAAATCGTGAATTGAATAGGCGATGACGTTCGCCATTAAACGAGCAAAATCTGATGACGTCTACTATTTACCTACACAAGTTGTGTAATTGATAGTAGGCGTTTTTAATTTTGCTCTTTTTTGTTTTGGGAGGTAAAAATTATGACTGTTTATATTGAAAAAGTTCGTGCAATGGAAATTTTTGATTCACGTGGCAATCCAACTGTAGAAGTTCATGTTGCACTTTCCGATGGCACTATTGCAAAATCTGAAGTTCCATCGGGTGCGTCAACTGGTGAAAAAGAGGCGGTTGAGTTACGTGATGGCGGTGAACGCTTGGGCGGAAAAGGTGTTATGAATGCCGTGAATAATGTTAATACTGAAATTAATGATGCCTTAAAGGGAAAAAGTCCATATAATCAAGCTGCGATTGATAATTTAATGATTAGTTTGGATGGTACACCAAATAAGGCGCGACTTGGTGCTAATGCAATTTTAGGTGTTTCAATGGCAGTTGCAAGAGCTGCAGTAAAATCTAAGAATGAACCTTTGTATCGTTACTTAGGTGGATGTGATTTAGAGTTACCACAAACCTTCCACAATGTTATTAACGGTGGAAAACATGCGGATAATGGAATCGACATTCAAGAATTCATGATTACATCTGTGAATAAATCTTCATTTAGAGATGGCTTTGAAAAGATTGTTAACACTTATCATACTTTAAAGAAAGTTATTGAAGATGCAGGCTTTGAAACTGGTCTAGGAGATGAAGGTGGTTTTGCTCCTAACTTAAAGAGCTCAGAAGAAGCTTTGAAGATGCTCCAAGAAGCTATTAAAAAAGCTGGTTATGAACCAGGAAAGGATATAGCAATCGCTTTTGATGCAGCTGCTAGTTCTTTCTATAACAAGGAAGATGGAAAGTATCATTTTGAAGGCCATGTTTGGGATGGAGAAGAGATGCTTGCATATTATGACAAGCTTTTGGCAGAATTTCCTGAGATTATTTCTGCGGAAGATCCATTTGATGAAAATGACTGGGATAACTTTGAAAAGTTTACTGCCAAATTTGGCGACAAGATTCAAGTAGTAGCAGATGATAACGTATGTACTAATCCTAAGCTGGTTAGAAAGGCTATTAAAGATAAGTTATGTAATGCAGTATTAATTAAGGTTAACCAAATTGGTACAATTACTGAGACTTTAGAAACGATTAGATTAGCTAGAAAGAATAATATGACTACGATGGTTTCACACCGTTCAGGTGAAACCGGAGATACATTTATTGCTGATTTTACAGTCGCTACTAATGCAGCTGAATTAAAATCAGGTGCTCCAGCACTTAGTGAACGTGTTGAAAAATACAATCGCTTATTAGAGATCGAACAAGAAATAGGCGTAGAAAACGAACGCTTGGCACATTTTCCAAATAATGTGGATATGGATTAAAAGTAATAATAAATAATAATTAGAAAATAATACTTCAAACATAAAAAGACAGGTACAACCTGTCTTTTTAATTCTCTATTTGATTTTAATATCGCCATCTTGCGTAGAAGCAGTTAATACATTAGAACTATTTTGATTTTCAGTAAAAAAGTCAGTAGTGGAGGTGTTTTTTACTTTAATATCACCATCACTAACATTTAGTTTATAACCGGTAAAATTAGATTGAGTTATCTTAATATCGCCGTCATCCGTGTTTACTTTAAAACCAACTTTACTACTTAATTTATTGATAGTAATATCGCCATCATTAGTATCAATCTTTCCACTTAGAGCTTTTAGGTTATTAATATTAATGTCACCATCGTTTGTATTAAGTGAAATTGGGCTTGTTGTAGCAATATTTTTAACTTCGATATCCCCATTATTAGTTGATAAGGTAAGTTTCTTTACTAACTGTTTAGGCACAGTAATTGTAATGACTGGATCACTATTAACCTGGTGAATACCAATAGCTGATTGTTTAATAGTTAAAATACCGCTTTTTCTGCTAACAGTTGGCTTCAAATTCTTAGGCCCTTCATATTCAACCTGATATTTATCGCCATATTTGACAGAAATATCAGCGAGAGCAACAG
>ERZ841116.1236-NODE-1236-length-13510-cov-36.987068_pt1 | contig 13510 bp, 26 predicted proteins | sample MGYA00519875_ERZ841116 | MGnify/ENA primary metagenome ERZ841116 (study PRJEB31850, sample SAMEA3708889) | human gut metagenome | biome: human gut; feature: human-associated habitat; material: faeces | place: China | collected 2014 ... | reverse complement strand
TTGTATCTCACGCTCATGAGCTCACCTCTGCCAATTCTGGGTGTTCCCATATATTCCCGATAATTTTCCTTGAGCTAGCAACATTGCATAGACGTTCGAAGCTGTTGTATTCTACCAAGTCACTAACGAACATCCCTAAACTTACTCTAAATTCAATTACGCCAGTTAGAAATCCGTCTGTCGAGTCAATAATATCCCCCTCAAAGATTTCTTTGCCATTCTTGTCTTTGAGGCCTGTGGATTGCATGAGTACATAATTTTTTAAGTCTTCTTTTACAACATTTCCATTTTTGTAAGTTGCTTTGATAATTTGTTCATCGAAAACCAGTGCGTCAACTTGCACCATCTCTTTGAACTCTTTATCCCACGCTCTAAGTCTTGGAATCATTGTCCTCGCCCCCTTAGATAGCTAGGAATATCATCCCCAACGTTCACGCTGTCGTACTGCTCCTTGCTTACTAAGAATTTCCCGTAAGCACCACAATCGAGCGTGTAGAGTTTCCCGATCATGGATTTCCCGGTCACCTTGCCATGCAACTCAACGGCATTATCAGCCTTATGGATTACCACGGTCTCGATAGGTCTATTAACCACTCGTAGAACAGTAGTTACATTAATGGCTAGTGAGACCATGAGCAGCACGGTAGCAATAGCTAGGTCGTTATAAATCCTCTTCTTTGACGAATGTTCCATTTACCATCTTTCCTTTCCTGTTTTTTATCTCTTCATACGCAATACCAAGGCATTCAGTCACATCAAGGTCTAACTGGTGTGCTAGTACGATGATTGTTACCAACGTGTCACCAATAGCGTCCTTAAGTGCTGTTTGCGGTTGCGTGAACTTGGTTGGTTTCAAGAGTACATCCCGAATCTCACCAACTTCTTCAGTAATGCGCATCCACTGAACCTTAGGGTCTGCTTGCTTAAGGTTGCGCTCATCAGCCCACTGGTTAATTGCAGTGATTAGATCTTCCATTTACCTTGCTCCTCCCGTAAAATTATTAATCTTATTTTGCAATCCTGTATCAATCAATTTATGTCTATAATCTAACAACGGATTCATTAAATCGTTCATCAATGCAGGTTTTAAAATAATTTCATCCACTTCCGAAAATATTTCATCTCTGATGTTTATTTTTAAACCATAGCCGTTCGCAATATATTCGAGGTCGTTTTTAGACAAAGAAATCTCAAACACGCCCATCTATTCCACCTCCTTCACTTCCACGCCTGGGCAGTTAAACACCCAGCCAAAATCAGCATCTTCTAGCTCTTTGCGGGTGAATTTAGTTCTTAGTCGATACCATTCTCCACACCAAAATACTTTGCCATTGGCCTCACACAATAGCTGAGCATGGTCTTTGCGATTTCTCGTTTTCGGCATAGAAACCCGATATCGCTTTTCTTTCTCGACCTCGTAGCCTAAAGTCCAAGCGAGGGCGAAAGTTTCTTGGTTTGTCTCTGTTCCTAGAAATTCTTTTAGTTTTGAACAATCTTCTTGACTTCCATAATTGTAAAAATCTATATCACTAATAAATAAAGCCCGACCCAGATTAACGTTAGTAAATTTACAATACTTAATCCAATCCGCCACATACTGCGACACTACTGGTCTAGGGAAAAACGAATCATATAAATCCTCAGCGTAAGCTACCGAAATGCGTGCTACCTTCGATAGTTTCTGTACTGCTTCATCTTTGTTCATCATTTCGTGATCTACTTGTAAATAATCAGTGCTGAGGTGTCGTATCCGTAAAGAAAACCTACTGCTGATATGTTAGATTGATATTTGATATCCATAATTTCAATTTTTGGGTTTTCATCGATGAAATCATTAATCAATTCATCTATCCCTTTAATCGCTTTAGTGCTTCTTCCGTCATATTTCTCTACCAGAAACTTCGTTCTAATCATCAACTTCCTCCATCCAGACAGTAGCATCTACTGCCATGCTTAACTTCTTCAACGCTTCAACGTGTTCCAGTGCCTTGCGCTTATCTGTGAAATGGCACTCCATAACATCATCCATCGTGCGTGCTACTCGTACTATCCACCGCATTCGATTAACTCCACTGTGTATAGCTTAGAATTGCGATATTTAACACCTCTCAAACGATGCAACTCGTTGATAGCGTCGTTCTTGTTGCTAAAAATATGCTCACTGTCTGGCATATTGTCGTAGTAAACGATAACTTTGTGCTTCATAATTCAACCAATCTCCTTCCGTCATCTGATGTTCTGCGAGCGTATACCGGTGTACCGTAGTAACTAACAGTATTGACCGACACGCCTAATTGTTCAGCTATCTCACGTTTAGTGCCTATTGCCAGTAATTCTTCGCCCTTATATAGCGCATATTCCTTTACTTGCATAACTGCACCATCCTTGCTAGTAATTCCTTATCTGGTAACTGCTCCAGTGTTAAGATACGGTTTAGCTTCTTGGCGTTAATCCCCAATTTAGCGCTGATTAAATCCATATCCTTGCGGTTAGACCAAAACCACCTTGAAAATTCTTGCGTTTGACCTAACACGCTTGTGTGATTGTAGCTTCCGGGTGCATACACACCAACCAACTTATCCTTGTATTTGCTATTCATTCCAGCTCCCTAATTTCAAATTCAATGCGTGGGTTAGGACTGTACTTCTTGCGAGCTCTTAAATCGCAGACAATACTGTCATCCGTCCAGACGATACCTTTCTTGTCCACTTTGTTGTATCCGGCTTTTGAGATGCTGTCAAATAGTGATTTAACCAGATTGTCAATATCAGGCTTTCTGGAATGCCAAAGTCTTTCATCCATGAATTTCTTGAATGCATCCCACGTTTTAGCTCTAGCTTTTGGCGTGGGCTTTTTTGATACGTTCAAAGGTGCCTTCATGTAGAATGTGACATCAACTAAAATCGGTCCGTCAAAGAATTGTCCGTCGTATTCTTGCTCGATAAGTTGAGAGCATCGACGACGCCATGCTTTCATTTTGGGGTCTTCATAAGTACCGAATTTGCTGAATCGTGGCCTTGTCTGAGGTTTGGGCTCGATATCTAAAGTCATTTTCATAGCTTCACCTTAGAACGGTAAATCATCACTACTGATATCCATAGGGTTTGCGTTCCCGTATGGACTACTATCTCTTGCAAAGTTTGGCCCTTGCTGTTGCGGTGCTTGCTGACCATAAGGCCCTGCATAACCGTTGTCATTGCCAAACGCTCCCGATGTATTTCCTTGGTTTGCGTTACTGCCTTCACGCGCTGCACGGCTCTCCAGCATTTGGAAGTTCTCAGCGACTACCTCAGTCACATACACCCTTTGCCCTTGCTGATTCTCGTAGCTCCGGGTCTGAATACGTCCAGTAATTCCAATCAACGCCCCTTTTTTAGCCCAGTTAGCCAAATTCTCAGCTTGCTGACGCCAGATAACACAGTTGATAAAGTCCGTTTCACGCTCGCCGTTAGCATCTTTAAAGTTACGGTTAACAGCTAGGCTAAATGTAGCTACTGCGATGTTGCTAGGCGTATAGCGTAGCTCTGGGTCTTTGGTTGTTCTTCCAACTAGCACGACATTATTGATCATTGATTTTCTCCTAGAATTTCATAGTTAACAAAGTTATCATCAAGCAATTTAGCGAATTGATGCCATTGGTTTTCACCACCATGGAAAGTCAGTGCGAGATTGACCTTGTAAGGCTCAGCGGGTTTGCTAGGCACTCCCTCAACTGGTTTAGTGTCTTCGATTACCTCACCAGTTTCAGCATTTACCGCTTTGATTTCCTCGTTTGCTGACTGTTGGGCCATTGCTTCAATTTCTGCCAAGCGTGCCGCTTCTGCTTTCGCTTTGGCTTCTGCTTGCTGCTTACGCTCAATAGCTGCATCGCGGTCCTTTTTCATTTGTTTGAGGATTTCAACTAGAGGTGTATCATTCTGCAACGCTCTAGTGTATGGTTCAGCCGGTAGCTCATAATCAAGGGCTTGTTCCTCAATCATGCCAATGTTAGATTTGTATTCTTCTAGTCGGTCATACTCAGCCAAAACAAGAGCGTCGATTTTCTCCTCAGTCGCTTTTTTGAGCTTCATTTTCTTATCCATGAAATCTCCGACCTTAGAAAAGCTCTCGTACTTATCCTTGAATGTGTCCTTGTCTAGCCCTGCTAGCTCACACTTACTTTCAAAGACTGATCTAACGTGGTCAATTCGTAGCATTCTTTTGTGTTCTTTGACTTCATCACGTTTAGCGCGCAACTTGCCAAGTAGTGCATTCAATGGCTCTAGCGAGGTCGCTAGTTTAGATTCAAACTCGGTGAGTGGGTCTTTGTAGATTCCGCCAATTTCCTTACGCTTGTCATCCAGTTTGTCGCCAAGCCCTTTAAAACGAGTGATTTCTTTTAAGACCTCGTCATATTCAAGTTGGTCCAGTTGCTCGTCTGATAGCTCACTAACTGCTGCTTGAATAGCTTTGTCAAATGCTTCAAAATCAAAGTTGATTGTCCCCGGTGTATAGACCGGCTCAATTGTTTCAAGAAAATTGTTCGTTACGTCCTTCATGTTTATCCCTTTCGATTGTTAATTTGCGTTTGAATGTCGTTAGTTATCACGTCAAATCCCGGTACTAGCAATTCAGAAAATACGTTTAGTTTGTATTTCTTCAAGTAGTAATTCGCTACTGTTTCAACTGATTGACCAGTAATTAGAGCTAACTCATTGATTTGCTGCATGATTGCGTCATGTTGTTCGTTGCTAATGAAGTTAGGTTGTGGGTTATTTTGTGGGTGCGCTTGTTGCGGGTGCTGGTTTTGATGTTGGGAGTTGTGAGGTTGGTTTGGCCTCAAACTTTCCTCCGCCACTTCAAAATGGTCCACATCTTCCTCACCGATTGCAAACAGCGCTTGCACGGCGTACTTGCCGGCGTATGATTGCACGGCTCCCACCCATTGCGGCTCGTTCATTTGTTTTAAATCACCGTTACGAGTTTTCAAAATAGGTACCGGAGACAATTCTGCGAAAGCTACTGCTTGCTCTTTTTCCTCTCGGTTAGACGCCGTTGCAGTAGCTTTGACAAAAGTCTTGCCAGAAAATTCGACTAGATCATAGTTGACGACAACGCTCCAATTTGATTTCAAACTTTTAAAGACGTTGTAAATGTCCTCGACGTGCCTTGAAGCGTACTTAGCTGTACCCTCTTTCTTTTTTTCAAGCTGCATTCGTTGTTGCAACTCTGTGAATGTCATATTTTCCATGTCATATCCTTTTTAAATGCCCCTAATTCTCAAATTTTGGGGGTTATTTGCCGTTTCTCTAGTGTAATTGTGCCACTAGATTATTTAAGACGGTTACAAGCGATTTTAAAGCCGTTTCCTGCCTTTTGACTTTTTTAGGTACCAATTCTCCCTTTTAAGTTTGGCGTTCTCTTGAGCTAGTGACAAGATTCTGTCTTGCTGACTATTGATAATCTCGCCTAGCTCACGCCCTAGATTCATGTACTTGTTCCGCCAACGGTTTTCGATGTTGTAAATTTCTTGCTCCATGTTTAATGCCTACCCTCCCACCGCTTCAATTATTTAATTATCGAATTCCTCTAGTGTTTTAACTAGGTTCACATAGGCTTCATAGTGCTTGCCACTATCTCCGCTATCTTGATACGCTTTTTTTACAAGTTCTTCACCAGATCCGTAGAAACAGCCAACCTTCCACATTTTATTGGATAGTGTGTAAGTGAAGTATCGGCCACTAGACCAGTTATTTTTAAAAACAATGTAATCATTTAATTTTGAGACCTCAGCGTCACCATAGACCTCAGCGTCACCATAGACCCTAGCGTCACCATAGACCCATGCGTTACCATAGTGATTTAGATTTTCTTCTTTTTCAACATATCCACCAAATTCACCTTTTTTGACATTCCCAAACGAAATCAAGGCTTTAATTCTGAATAATTCAACTCCAAATACTGTGATTTTAGTTGATAAATCTAGTTCAAATTTTTTAATCATTTTCGACCTCGTTGTACTTCTTAAAGCTCAATCCCAAAGTTGTGATACCAGCAGCAATTACTACCAATCCCAAAGTGCTAGCAATTCCTTCTTTCTCACCAGTGTTTGGAAGAGTGTCACCGTAAACGGGTGTATTTACCGCCTCTTTTGGCTCAGAATCGAGTTTATAAGATACTGTGGTAGATTGTGCCACTTTGTTATTAGGACGCTCTACGCTCGTTTTAGGGGCTTTTTCTGGTGTTGGTTTTTCTGGTGTTGGTTTTTCTGGCTCTACTGGAATTTCCAATTCTGGCAAGTCCAAAACTGGTGCATCAAATGGTACGACACCTCCAGACCATTCAGGCTTATCATATTGTGGGGCGTCAAACGGTACTGTTCCACCGTTCCATTCTGGCTTGTCGTAAACTGGAGCGTCATTTGGCACTGTACCGATTGGCTCAGTGTATTCTGGTTTTACACGTTCTTCAGGAATACCCGGAATGCCACCGTTAAATTCAGGGATTTCAACTTTTGGAGCTTCACGAGGAATTTCAAATGTTGGTTCAGGCTTGTTTTCACCACTGGCATCGCCTTTACCACCGACAAGTTGAACATAACTGTATGAGATAGCACCGTCTGACTCAGCTTTCAACTCAACCTTATTGGTTGGGTTTACGCTTTCTTTAATCGCGTTAATCAATTTAGTTTTATAGTTAATATAAATCATATGATCAAGGCGATCCATTTTAATTGTGAAACCGTGGTCTGATTTACTGATTGATTTTACTAAATCCATAGCAGAACCTTTATCAATCCAAGGGTCTACGCTTTCAATCGATTTGATTTCGAAGTAATTATCAACAAGCTTTTGATTATCACTCATCTCATCAATGATTGTGACGTAATTCAATAGACGTTTAGCATAGTTAATACGAGCAGTCCAGTTGATAACAGTTGGGTCATTCTCGTCTTGGCTGCCCCATTTAGAAAGTAATTCATCTTTACCGATTTCTTGCTCTTTTCCAATGTTTACAGTAACCACCGTACCATTGAAATTAACGTTAACTGGCTTGCCACTTTCAACCTTGTCAGTCCACTTAGCATCGAGCTTAAGACTCATTTGCTTGTTGAGTGGATGAGTGGCAAAGTAGTTATTGAATACAGTCGTAACCGTCTGAGTTTTAACGTCTGTTGATGCTTTACCCACAACAACTTTTTCTGGGTTATAGACATCAAAATCATAATTTGTTTGGAAGTTGATTTCTTTTGGCAAATCAAATTTAACCTTATCCCCTTCATTGATAGCCATATCGTCAGGGAATTTTACGTCTTTATATTCAACGGTAAACCCTGAATACTTACCAGTTCCATTTGATTGATCAACGACAACATCTGGATTAGTTACTTTAATTTCGTTGTCTTCTTTGACAAATTCAGTAGGCTGTTTAGGCGTTTCTGCGACTGGTTGTGCTACTGTTTCCGTTACTGGTATTTCTGCCACTGGTTGAGTTTCAACGGTTGGTGTGCTTGTTACTGGTGTTTCTGCAATCGGTTGAGATTCCACTGGTGCAGCTTCGACTGTTGCTGGTGTTTCTGGTGCCACTGTTTCAGACGGTGCCACTGTAATGTTGCCGGCATTATCTGCCGTGTATACGTTAGCTACCGCTGGTTGTGTGTCCGCCACTGGTTGAGTGGTTTCGTCTGCTGATACTGTGCCAGATCCAATCAATAAAGCTGTAGCAATGGCAAGTGTGCCACACAATCCAAATGCTTTGCTTTTAGTGAATCCAGTTTTTGCAATTGATTGAGTATTGAAGTTAGACATGATATAATCTCCTTATAGATGTTTTTTTCTTGCACAGGCCCTTACCTGTGCTTTTTTAGTGCCTTCAATCCGCACCCAACGCCCACCGTGTCAGGTTTTTTAATGTTTTTTTAGAAAGATAAGTGTGGGAAAAGTAAAGTTTATATTTTTGGGGAAAAGTATAAGTTACACTCCACGGTGAGCCGTGGCTACGGATTGAAGATGTTGCTATTTGCTATATTTCTGCTTGAGTCGTTCTTGTTTTTCTTCGGGTGTCTCCACCCACTCAAAGAACGGCTCTGGTTGCTTGGGCTTTTTGGAAAATAGTTTTTTTAGTAGTTTCATGAGTTACCCCACTAGCTGATCTAATGGCAATCCGTGGTCAGCGTTGAATCGCTCAGCTTTTGCTGTGTAAGATTCCCATTGTGGAACTTCATAGACTTCTACTTGTTCTTGTTTCTTGCTCCAAATCCAGTTAAAAATTTTCATGTTGTTTCTCCTTTAGTTGTTTGATAATGCTTTTGATTTCGTTCAAGACAAACTCGGTGTCTTTGTAAGTGTGGCTGACAAATGACCACCCATTGCTAGCTAAGAGTGGGTCCCAATCTCCGAAGTGCATGCAATCAAAACCGATATAGTGGCCGTCAGTCGGGAGCTCGTCCCAACAGTCATTGAATGTAATACCACCGTGACAGTAAATTTCGTCAATGTCGATATCCAATCCGTCAGGCACTTCGACATATCCGCATAAATGTCCAATATATCCATGCCTTCTGATACAAGCATTGAATCCATCAATGACGTAAGCTTTACTTCCGCCTTCGGGAATGATTTTCAAATCTTCCTCATAGCGTTCTTGATTAGTCATATCTGTCTCCCTAATTTAGAATTTCACCGTTGCTGAACACTCCGAAGCATGTCCCGTCTTTCATGATGACGTCCACACCGACATGATGAGCGCCGTTTCTGTCAAAACGGATGTCGTCTGTTAGGAATGCTTTTTTGATTCCGAAGTTTTTGAAAAAGTTGACCATGCCTTTATTTGTTTTTAGTTTTTTCATGTTTTTTACCTCTCTTATTCTACTAACTATGATTACTGCATTGTTGTCAGTTAGTAGTTATTATTAATTAGTGCCGGTAGGCTCTAGATTGTTGTTGGTTAGTGCGTGACAACGCCATATTATTATTACTTAGTCTTTATTGTTTATTAGTTATTATTAGTGTCGGATTCTTCAACTTTTGAACTTTTCAACTTTTGAACTTTTCAACTTTTGAACTTTTCAACTTTTGAACTTTTCAACTTACGTAAAGTCAGTAAGTTGTAATTTAGTTATCCACAACTTCTGTTGATAACTCTTTTTCAATCCGACTAACCCAATAACTCCAATAACTATCTGTAATCGGTATATCTTGGACAAGTGGGTAGGTTTGAACACCCTTGCCACGTCCCAAGCTTTTCCGATAGATGCGGATGTAACCAGCTTCTTTTAATTCTTCAAAGGCTGTCCGGTGTGCGTCCCTCCCGTTTTTTGAACGCTTGGAAAGCTCCTCAATGTAAGGCCTCCAATCGTCTTTGTTAGACATTAGCACCAACAACAAGCCTTTAGCTTGTAAGCTCAGCTCAGCGTTTTGGGCTGAGTGATTATTCATTCGAGTATAGTTACTGTCGGTGTTTCGTTGGATATACTTCATATCCCATGACCTATGCTCCTTTCTGGTAGATGCTTGCCACGATATCGTAGTAGCTATGCCCTGCTGGTATCGTGTACTTAGTTAGATCATCAACTCTGGAACCGTCTGCCATAATGTTGATTATGGTGGGTTCCCATTTTTGTTTTTTCATGGTACAATCTCTTTAGTTTAAATTTTCTATCGGTCTGACTCTGGCAGGGGTCAGCTTTTTTTGATGCCTTGGCGACATCCTCAATCCTCTTGTTCGATGATTGGCAGGATGTCGATAGCTTTCAATTTGTCGTATATAAAACGTCTTCCAAGTTGTGTCCAGACCGTCGTCATGTTGCTGTGGGGTTTCCCGTCCTTACCAACGTAGTCGAATGTTCGGCTTGAGATGTAGCCTTTACCAATATATTTCGCATATAGTACCCACTGACCATTGACAATGCGTTGGATTCGCTCTTGCTTTAGTAGCTGGTTCATCTTGCGTGCTGACATCCCATAATCTTGAGCAATTTGGGTGATAGTCAAGCCGTCCTTGGTTTGTAAAATCAAGTCTAGGTAATCGGCGTTTTTAGTCGCTTCTTCCAACTCAATCAAGAGGTTTTCGTTTTCGTTTTCCAAGAGCTTGATTTTCTTATCAGCCATGAGCAATGCTCTTGCCATGATTTTTTCTGGACTATTGAAGTCCTTTTCTACTTGGATGAAGTAGGTTCGAACTTCCTTTCCTTTGTCTGTTCGCTGAATCATTGCGATTTCTTTCGCCATGTCTAGCTTAATGATGTGATCTTGACTTGGTCGCCCTCCGGTACTTTTGCTCAAAAATGAGCTAAAGTCTTCACCCTCTGTAAAACCATATTCAGTCATACGTGGGAACCAATCTTTGTAAGCTGTTTTAACGCCTAGAGCTTTATGTAACTGTCTGCCAGAAACAATCGGCTCATGATTTTCGTTTAATGATACGTTAATCAGTTCGTTCATTGCTTGTTCCTTTCTTAATTCTTAACTTGAATTAAATTCAAGTTTTACTGTAAAAAAATATCAAATACCGTACAAATCGGATGCTCGAATGTGGTATTTATTACAGATAGTTACCATTTTCTTAGGAGAAATAGAGAGCGCATTTTTCTCCCAAGCGCTAACCGTTTGAGCTGTCGTACCAATGCTTTCGGCGAATTGGGCTTGTGTCAGATTATGACGGGCTCGAAGTTCTTTGATTGTAATCTTTGGAGCTGTTTTTGTCATTTTGTTCCTCCTCTCTAACTAACTTACAAACGTATTATAACTTGAATTAAATTCAATGTCAACAGTTTTGTTGATTTTTTTTCAAGTTTTTTTAAGTTTTTTATAAATCAACTTGAAAATTAGGAAAGTCTACTATATAATATTAATATAAACAGCAAGGAGAAAGATATGGATTTGAATAAGCAAAGAGGAAGCAGAATTGAAAGTTTGAGAGCTAGCAAGGGTATTAGTCAGCTTGAATTAGCGAAAATGTTAGGTTATAAGTCTGATTCAACTATTTCAAAGTGGGAAAGCGGCGCTAGCATTCCAACGGGAACAAAGATTGTGAAATTAGCTCAAGTTTTGGGGACTTCGACAGATTACATTCTTTTTGGAGACGGTCCAGAAACCACCGAGGAACAACAACCAAACACCCACGATATCGATGAAATCATCGACAATGCAATGATGTTCGACGGGAAACCGTTGAGCGAGGATGATAAGCGGGCTATCCGTGGCATTATTGCGGGCTATATGAGCAGCAAAGAGAAGTGAGGTGCTATGACTGAAAGCGAATTACTTGAGCGATTCAATGTCTCTATCTATGAGTTTAGTTCTCACGAGTGGCCCAGAAACGGATTTCTCGACCCCATAAACAGGGTGGTTTATATCAATAAGGATTTAGACCCAGAAATACGTTTGAAGGTCATTTTACATGAATTGGGCCACCTAGAGCAGAACTCTAAAGACTATGAGCGTCTTAGGGAAAAATACGAAGCTCAAGCTAATAGAAATATGATCCACGAGCTATTAAAAAACGAAAACCTAGATAATTTTAACTACGTCCATTTCATGGAAAAATATAATCTCACCACGATTTGTGACGAAACGTTTGTAAAAGACGAATATCTAAAACTAAAGGAGATTGAAAAATGTTGAGTAAATGGAAGAATTTGAAACGCTGGCAAAAATGGGCGGTTGTGCTCGTCTGCTTGGCTGTCCTTGGGAAAGCTTTTGAAATAACTGGACTTGCACCGAAAACGGAAACAGAACCAGTCAAGACAGTTCAAACAGCTTCGTCTTCTTCGAAGGCAAAACCTAAAGCTAATAAGCCGTCTAGCAGTGCCAAAGCGTCAAGTTCAAAGAGTGAGGAAAGAACTTCAAAAGAATCAAGTTCAGAATCAAGCTCGGAAGATAAGCTAAAAGACATTACTGAGGGTCAAATGGGTAGCTTTATTGACTACTTCAAGCAGGATTTGACTGATAAAGGTCTGGATATTAGCGCATATAGTTTTTACAACCGTAGCACCATTTTATATATGACTGTGCCTAACGAATATAAAACATATAGCAAAGCTGACTTACAGAATTTTGCTGACGGTATGCTTGCCAAAGAGCATGAAGCCTTCAACGTCTGGGCTGCAATCAACAATGTCAATTATGAGCGTTATCCAATGTTTCACATTAAGACGGATGACGGCAATGCTCTAGCTAGCCAAAAACTTGACGGAACAATGAAAGTCAAGGTTAAATAAGACAATAAAAAAAAGCCCTATAATCTCCCTCGCCAAAGTTTGATTATAGAGCTAGCACCACAGAAAGAGAAATGTAAACTGGAAACAGCCTTACATGTTCTTTTCTGTACCCATTTTATCAAAAACGAGGTACAAATACAATGACAATGCATAAAGTTGCTATCTATGTCCGAGTATCTACCACGTCGCAGGCTGACGAGGGCTATTCTATCGACGAGCAGAAAGCAAAGCTGACAAGCTACTGCGACATTAAGGACTGGAATATTTACGAGATATACACAGACGGCGGTTTCTCTGGATCTAACACGGAACGCCCAGCACTAGAGCAGTTGATAAGAGATGCAAAGAGAAAACTGTTTGATACGGTTTTGGTGTATAAACTAGACCGTTTGAGCCGCAGTCAGAAAGATACACTCTATCTGATTGAAGACGTATTTCTGGAGAATGATATAGAATTTGTCAGCTTACTCGAAAACTTCGACACCTCAACGCCATTCGGTAAGGCGATGATTGGTTTATTGAGCGTCTTTGCTCAGCTTGAAAGAGAACAGATCAAGGAACGCATGCAGTTAGGCAAGCTAGGTCGGGCAAAGTCCGGCAAGTCTATGCAGTGGGCAAAGACATCTTACGGCTATGATTACATCAAAGAGACTGGCACGCTCTCGGTCAACCAATATCAAGCCCTAATCGTCCGGAAAATGTTCAAATGGTATCTGTCAGGTATGTCGATAACCAAGCTCAGAGACGCCCTCAATGAGCAATATGGGCAAGATAAAGAGTGGAGCTATAGAACAGTGCGGGCTATCCTGTCGAACCCGGTATATTGTGGATATAACCAATTTAAAGGACAGATATTCCCTGGTACTCATGAGCCTATCATATCCGAGGAAGATTTTAACAAGACGCAAGAGGAAATCAAAACAAGGCAAAGGACAGCTGCCCAGCGATTCAACCCTAGACCGTTTCAAGCTAAGTACATGCTTTCTGGTATAGCTCAATGCGGCTATTGTTCCGCTCCTCTTGCTATCAAGCTAGGCATGATACGGAAAGACGGTACTCGCTTAATCAAATATGAGTGTAAGCAGCGACATCCACGAAAAACCAAGGGCGTGACTGTCTATAACAACAATGAAAAATGCGACTCTGGATTTTATTTCAAAGACGATATAGAGCACTTCGTCCTAACCGAAATCAGTAAGTTGCAAACCGATTCGGACTATATCGACAAGCTATTTTCAAACACGGATAAAGAGACTATAGACCGTGATAGCTACCAGAAACAGATTGATAATCTGACCGCTAAAATTAGCA
>ERZ841116.1225-NODE-1225-length-13644-cov-4.381853_pt1 | contig 13644 bp, 7 predicted proteins | sample MGYA00519875_ERZ841116 | MGnify/ENA primary metagenome ERZ841116 (study PRJEB31850, sample SAMEA3708889) | human gut metagenome | biome: human gut; feature: human-associated habitat; material: faeces | place: China | collected 2014 ... | reverse complement strand
CTTTAGCCTTATTCTTGCGCTCAGAATTATTAATCTCAACTTGCTTATCTAACCAATCAATCTTCTTGATCTTTAGATCTGGAATAATGATCTCGAGCAAATACTTGCAGAATTCTTTATTTTCCATCACCATCCCAAACACTTTATCTTTCGTGAACCCAAACCAGGGCTCAATCTTTTTTACCATATGAGTAAATCCTCTCTAAAAGATATTTGAGGGGTTATCCCATATGTTTATTACGCAAAGCGGGGATGTTTTTTCTGAAAAAATACTATTATATTCCGATAAACAAAAAAGTTCTTAACCCCAATGAAGTTAAGAACTTTTTTATTACACCAATTTAGCAAACAAACCAACTAAATAAAGAAATACACAAGTAATCAACAAGTATAAGCTTCCCCACTTAACGGTTTCCTTCAAAATTTTTCCTTCTAAGCCTTCCTTATTAATTGCACCAGTAGCTACTGCAATATTCTGCGGTGATAGCATCCCTGCCGTAGCTCCTGTCATATTCGACGCTACAATCCAGTACTTGCTTACACCTAAAGATTGAGCAGCCGAGTACTGCAAATTACCAAACAAGACATTAGCTGAAGTAGCAGACCCTGTTAAGAATGTTCCAAGCGCTCCAATTAACGGTGCAAATAATGGATAAGCTGGTCCAAGCAAACTTACTAAGGCCAAAGCCAAGGCATTTGTCATCCCCGCATAAACCATTACTTTAGCTAAACCAACAATTGCACACACTGTAACAGTCGTCATGCCAATTGTCTTTAAAACATTGACAAGAATTTTGAACATTTTATTAAAGCTTAAACCCTGGATTTTTCCACCAATTAAGCCAGCTAATAAAATTAATGTTCCTGGAGAAGAAAGCCAGTTAATTGGAAGATCATTTGGATTCTTTCCTAAATAAACATGTAAATGGGTAGTTACACTAGTTAAGAAGTTATTCACAGGTGGACAAAGGGACGAAGCAAGTAAAACAAAAACAAATACTAAGATGAATGGCGAGCAAGCTTTTATAATCTCGCTAATACTTTCATTTTCTACTTCTTCTACTGCACCAGTTTTTCGCTTTGTGAGCCACACTGTAATTAAAATTGAGAACAATGATCCCACTAAAGCTGGAAGTTCTGCACCGGTAAACTTAGCAATAATAACTTGCGGAATTGCCATTCCTACTCCTGACATTAAAGTAATAAAGACAATTCCCTTAAGTGCTTTAACACTTTTACCAGTAAGAATTACCAAGATAAACGGTACTAAAATAACCAAAATGACCAGCTGTAAAGTTACAATAAAGCCCAATTGCACCTCATTAAGATTAGTTACTTCAGCTAATGTCAAAACCGGCAAGCCGATTGCTCCAAAGGCTGTTGCCGTACTATTAGCAACTAAGCAAATTACAGATGCTTGAATTGGCTCTAAACCTAATGAAATTAAAATACCGGCACAGATTGCCACTGCTGTTCCAAAACCAGCAATAGATTCAAGAAAACCGCCAAAGCCCCAAGCAATTATTAGCACTAGAATTCTTTTATCAGTTGTAATTGACGATAGCAATTTTTCAATCGTCTGCATACTCCCTGATTCAGTTGTAATCTGGTAGACAAAAAGCGCCGCCAAAATTACATACATAATTGGCCAAATTCCCATTATAATACCTTCCAAAGCTCCAGAAAGAGTATTAATTAGGGGTTGTTTAAACATTAAAACAGCGTCCGCGATCGTAATAATTAATCCAATCGTACATGCTCTTGAAGCAGACATCCCAATAATTCCAAGCGAGATTATTAACCAAAGAATTGGTATCAATGCCCATAAGAAATTTATCCACATAATTTTCCTCATTTAAAAAAGTAATACTATTTAATTTTATCCTTTTTCCACATTTTAAGGAAATTTAAAAAACAAAAAAACCTACAAAAAAGCTTCTGCTCTTGTAGGTTTCACAAAGATTACTTTTTAATTGCATGTACGCCATAAACGAATAAATAAATTCCAACTTCAATAATTGAAATAAAGAAAGTCACTGGCAAATTAGTTACATATCCTAAAACTAATCCTGCCCAAACACCAACTAAGGCAATCCCAACTGACCAATATAACATAGCCGGGATTGTTTTGCCTAAATAGCGGGCACTTGAAGACGGCAAAGTTAATAAGATAAAGACCAATAATGATCCAACAACTTGCGCACCAATTGAAACAGCTAAGGCCAAGGCGATTAAAAATACTACCGAAACTAAACTGGTATTAATATGATGGCTAATTGCACCAACATGGTCAAACGAATCATAATTCAACTGTCTTAAAACTAAGAAAATTATTGCTAAAACAAAGAGAGACAGGATAACTAATTGAATAACTCCCTCTCTATCAACGCCAATAATTGAGCCAAACAAGATATTAGTAGCATAGCGACTATTACCACCAGCAATAGCCAAAAATAGCACACCTAGGCCAATAAATAAGGCTGAAATTGCACTTATTGCGGATTCCTTTTGGTCACTTTTCATTGATAATTCACCAACGCTAATTGAACCAAGTAAGGTAAAGAGAACCATTCCCCATAAAGGAACCCAACCAATCCAGACTGCGAAAGCAGCCCCAGCAAAGCCAATTTCTGAAAGAGTATGGGCTAAAAATGAAAATCCTCTAGCTACAACATATACACCGACTATTCCACAAGTAATGGCAATAAAGGTACTAGCTAGAAATGCATAACGCATAAAATCATACGCAAACATTATTCTTCACCCACCTCCTCAGTTAAGGCTTTAATTTTACCAGCTACTAGACCTTTGTCTTTAAACAAAAGATAGTCCTTCATATACTTCTTTGCTAAAGGAATATCATGAGTTGTGAATAATACAGTCATTGCATGCTTTTCATTCAAATGCTTAATTAACGACATCAACTCTTCTTTAGCAACAGGATCTAAACTAGCGGTTGCCTCATCTAAAATAATAAAATCTGGCTTGTCTAGTAAAGCTTGAGCTAAATATGCGCGTTGTTTCTGACCACCAGAAGCTTCACCCATTCTGGTATTTTGAATATCTAACAGATGAGTTTCTTTTAAAATTTGATTTACTCTTGTCTTTACTTGGGCATTTTTAAACAAAGGAGTATTGAGTTCTACTAAAGCCCTAATTGAAAGTGGGTAATCAGAATCCAAATTTCTAAACTGAGGCACATAACCAACTTTAGTATCAGTTGCAAATTTAAACGAGCCTGTTGTTGGTTGTAGCATTCCCATTAAAATTCTAATTAGAGTTGTTTTACCTGTACCATTTGCACCAAGTAAGGCCGTCATTGACCCCTTAGTTAAGGCAAAATTCAAGTCCTTAAAAATTACCTTATCTTCAAATTTCATTCCCAGGTCTTTAACAGTTAAGATATTAGTCATCTCACCCTTCCTCTCTTTATTTCATAAACCGATCCTATTTATTTTCGATATTAGCTAGATTTTGATAATTTTCCTTCATCCAAGTTAAGTAAGTAGTGTGATTTGGGATAGTTTCACGAACGTTTAGAACTGGAACACCATTCTTTTTGGCTAGCTTAACAAAAGATTTAACCGTTGAGCTGCTTGCCTGCGTATTATTAACAAAAAAGGCTATTTTCTTTTCTTTAATATCAGTATTCATCTTGTTAATCATCTTAGGACTTGGATCTGTACCATTCTCAATGGCTTCTTCAAATTCCTTGTCGCCTATCTTATAACCCGCTTCCTTTAAAGCATAATCAAAAACGGGTTCACTAACAAAGACTGGCTTTTTATTGCTCTTATCAGTCTTAACTAGCTTCTTAATTTTATCAACCTTAGCTAAATACTTTTTACCATTAGCCTTAAAGTAAGCTGCATGCTTCTTATCTAGCTTAGATAAGCGTTTAACTAAATAATCCACATACTTAGTTGGCATATTTAAATTGTACCAAATGTGAGGATTATCGCCGTTCTTTAATCCCATTAAGTCTTCACCAACTAAAACTGGCTTTTTATTAACAGATTTAGCTAACTTATTCATCCATGAGTCATACCCTAAGCCGTTAGCAACAATAATATTTGCCTTAGTTAACTTCTTAGCATCAGCAGTTGTTGGATCAAAATCATGTGGGTCAACACTACTTTTATCAATAATTGCTGTAGCTGTACCATATTTTCCAACAATATTTTTAGCAATATCTGAATAGACATTGGTTGTTGTAACGATCGATATCTTATCTGATTGGCTAGCCGCTTCTTTTTTATTGGCACATGCTGTAGTCACAAGCGCTAAAAGTCCCACTAGCCCAATAATAGAAATAAATTTTGTAATTTTAGATTTAATATTTTGCATATATTTTATCCTCCTGTGCAAAACAAAAAAGCATTAAGTTAGAAAATTCAGCATAAATTCTAACTTAAAGTTAGACTAAGCTACTTTTTTTATTATGTCAATAATTTTTAGATAGACAAATAGCACCAAGACGTCTCAGACTTGATGCTATCAATAAGTGTAAATAATAAAAATTTTGCTGAATTTTTAATTTAATGCTTTTCTCTAAAATTACATCTTTATATAAACATATTTTTATATCTTTGTCAAAGCTGATCATGAAAAAGATGTTCAAAATCCGAAAATTATTCAAGTCTTTTAAACTAAAAATCTTCCTTAACATGTTGCCGTAAGACATCTAAGATCTTAATCACATGCTTATCTTCCAAACTATAGTAACGTTCTTGCTTAACCTGCTCACTTTTAACAAGTTTAGCTTCCTCTAGTATTCTTAAATGTCTAGAAATAGCCGGCTGACTTACATCAAATTGCTTAACTAAGTTATTTACACTGCTTTTTTGGTGATCATTCAAATAATACAGAATTTGTATTCGAATGGGGTGGTTCAAAGCCCTGGTAACTCGAATAATTTGTTCGTTCAACTCGTTCACCTATCTCAATTTATCATTTAATTATGAGAGTAATTCAAGAATTTTCTTCTGAACACTTGAATCTTCACTTGATCCAATAATTTGATTTGCTGCCTTTTTAGCTTCAGGCAAGGCTGTTGCTGTCGCAAAACTAGTTCCTACGTACTTAAGCATTGCTTCATCGTTTCCGCTATCGCCAAAAGCAATCATCTCACTAGATTTTATTCCTAATTTCTTACCAAGATATTCAAGCCCAACAGCCTTATTCATCCCCTTAGTCTGCATATCAATTGAAGTGCTTGCACCTGCTACAAAATCAATTTGCGAATAAAGTGAACGCAACTCAGCTAGAATAACTGGCATGATTTCAGCTGGGACGTTTAAACTAACTTTAAAAATACGATCATCAATTTCTTTAAAGTTATCAACAACTTGAATTTTATTAAAGAATTTAGTCATCTCTTGAGCAAATTTTTCACCATCACTTTTTCTTACGTAAGCACTAGTTACTCCAGCGACAACTGCTTGATATGGCAAATTTGAAACGATTTTCAACGTTAAATTATAATCGTCATCAGATAGATCTGCAATTTTAAGAATCTCTTGTCCATGAGCAACTAAAGCACCATTTTCCGCAATAAAGTATATCTTACGATTATAGTCTGGAAAACGTGAAAAAATATTCTCATACTGATTACCACTCGCAACTACAAATTTAATATCGCGATCTTGCATAATTTGAAATTCTTTTTCAAAGAGTTCCTTATCATAAGTCTTATTTTCTTTTAACCAAGTACCATCCATATCAGTTGCAATAAGCTTAATCATGTTTAATCTCACTTTCCACTTTTATTATCCACCCTCCACTATACTAAAAAACGCCACCCGGAGGTAGCGTTTTTCACAAAACTATTTTTATGCAACTAGCTTAGTCTAATTCTTCTTACGTTTTCTAGTGCCAGCTAAGCCTAAAATTGACGCAATTGTTGCTAAGCCTAGTCCAATAATTCCTACATTAGCATGTTTATGTCCTGTTTGAGGTAATGAAGCCTCATTAGTCGTTGCTGCTTCTACCTTTCCAGGTTCGTTATGTTCTACAGTTGAGACATTCTTAGCTGTATTATCAATAGAAATATTATCTGGAAGAGTATCAGCGTCAGATTTGTCTGGTTCTGTTGTTTCAGTTGGTTGTTTTTCTGAAACTTCTGGCTGTTCGGATTCTACTGGAGCTTCTGGTTCTTCTGGCTTGTCTGGTTCAACTGGCTTTTCAGGCTCTTCTGGCTTGCCTGGTTCAACTGGTTGTTCTGGCTCTTCTGGCTTGCCTGGTTCAACTGGTTGCTCTGGTTCTTCCGGCTTACCCGGTTCAACTGGCTTTTCAGGTTCTTCCGGCTTGCCTGGTTCAACTGGTTTTTCAGAATTCTTACTGTAAACTACGGTTTCAGTAATATCCTCAGTATCACTATCTACATTTTCAACACTGCCAATTTCTTTTTTATCGGCCGTGTAGCCAGCAATTTCTGGAGAAATAACCTGTACAAATGTTGTGCCATCAAGTGCAGTCCACTTAATTCCATCAGAAACTTTTCTACCATTTTCATCTAAAATAATGATTTCACCAGTCACTTTATCAATTACCGCTGTACCACGGAATCTTAAAGTTTGAACCACATCATCCTTTGCCTTAGTTCCGTCAGCGTAAACGTACTTAATTGTACGAGTAATGGTCTTATCTAAAGCAATTGAATCAAATGGATATTTCGGACCTTCAGGGTTGTCTGGATTAATTGGATCGTCCTCTGTGAACTTATCATCAGGAGTAACAGTAATTGTACCGTGCTTGAATATCACATAGAAGGTCTTAGTTGTTTCGCCAAATTTACCACCAGTGTAACCGTCTTTAACTAGTTCGTAGCCTAAACTTTCGTAGTATTTGATCTTGTCAGCTGTACTGTAATTGATTGACTCATTGTATTTGCCATCAACCGTTGCTGTTTCAAGTGCTTTACCTGTAGTTTCATCAACGTAGATAATTTCAGCTTTCGCTGCATTAGCTGTGTAGACAACTTTGGTTTCAAGATTATTACTATCTTGGTTAATGCCTTCAACTGCATTCACAACTGGCTGATCTGGAGTGTAGCCACTAATTGTTGGAGAGATCACTTCAATGAAAGTTGTGCCATCCTTAGCTGTCCAAGTTAACTTACCTGGAATTGGTTTACCATTTTCGTCTAACTTAACATTACCGTTTTCATCTACTTCCACGTATTGGCCAGTTACCTTATCAATCACACCAGAACCAGTGAACGTTAAAGTCTGAGTATGACTTGGTTTAGCTACGGTACCGTCTGCGTAAACGTAGTAAATAGTATGTGTTACATCTTTATTCAAGTTTGCAGAGTCAGTTGGATATTTTGGTCCGTCTGGGTTATCAGGATTGATTGGCTCATCTGGTTTTCCCGGATTGTCTGGATTTACTACCACTGTACCATGTTTAAATGTTACATAGAATTTCTTAGTTGTTTCACCGAATTCACCACCAATATAACCATCTTTAACTAACTCGTAGCCTAAACCTTCATAGTACTTGATCTTATCAGTTGTACTATAGTTGATTGTTTCATTGTACTTGCCATCTACTGTAGCTACTTCTAGCTCTTTGCCAGTAGTTTCGTCAACATAGATAATTTCAGCTTTTGCTGCATTAGCCGTGTAAACAACTTTAGTTTCAATATTCTTGCTGTCTTGGTTAATTCCTTCAACTGCATTCACAACAGTCTTATCTGGAGTGTAGCCACTAATCATTGGAGAAACCACTTCAATGAAAGTTGTACCATCACTAGCTGTCCAAACTAGCTTACCTGGAACTGGCTTACCGTCTGCATCTAGCTTAATGTTGCCATCTTCATCAACTTCTACATATTCACCAGTTACTTTATTAATGTGGCCAGATCCTGTAAATGTAATTGTCTGAGTATGGCTTGGATTTGCTGTTGTGCCATCAGCATAAACATAATGAACAGTATGTGTCACATCTTTATTTAAAGCACCGGAATCAGTTGGATATTTAACATCCCCGCCTGGATTAATGTTTTCACCAGGTTTTCCAGGATTTTCTGGATGAACGTGAACTACACCATGTTTAAATGTCACATAGAAAGTCTTAGTTGTCTCACCAAATTCACCGCCATTATAGCCATCTGCAACTAATTCGTAGCCCAAGTTTTCGTAGTATTTAATCTTATCAGCTGTACTGTAATTGATGACATCGCCGTATTTTCCATTTAGCATTACAGCTTCTAGTTCTTTACCAGTAGTCTTATCTACAAAAATAACCTTTGCATCGGCACCATTTGCAGTGTAAGTAACCACAATTACATTGCTTGGCATATCATGGGTCACTTTAGTTCCAGCAACATTAGCTTTGTCTGGTGTATAACCAGTTATAGTCGGGGAGCTCACTTCAGTAAACTTAGGATTTGAAACGTTTGCATTCCATACAAGTTTGCCTTCAATTGGTTCCCCATCATCGCCAAGAATAACTTTACCGTTTTCATCAAGAACTACGTATTTTCCAGTTGTCTTATCTACAACTCCATAAGCAGTAAACTTAACAGTTTGCTTGTTACTTTCAGCTGCTGCATTTCCATTTGCATAAACATATTGGATCTCTTGAGTTACTTCTTTGTTGTAATCTTCTGATCCATAGACTGGACTGTCAGGATCTTTAGGATCAATAATGATCAAATCTCTAGTTAAATGAACCTTAAACCTGTTCTTGGCCTCTTCTGCAGAATAGTAGTAATCTTTACCGAATTCGTAATCACTACTTACAAGTTTGTAGCCATTATTTTCAAACATTTTAAGCGTAGCTTCAGGATTTAAATTCCAACTAATGATGTGATCAACCTTACCATTAACAGTATCACTACCGATAACTTTTCCAGTTACATCATCAATATATTGAATCTGAGCAGTTTGCTGATTTGCATAGTAAAGAACTTCCTCAGTGATGTTATCCGAGTTACCACTTACTAAAACTGATTCTACTTGCAACCTATTTGCACCGTATCCTGAAATCTTTGGTGAATTTACTTGAGCAAAAGTATAGTTAGCATTGCCGTCTTCTGCAGTCCAAACAATATCGCTAATCCAAACTTTATCTACAAAGTCATATTGACCTTTTCCAATAAAGCTAACCTTTTGAGTAACAGAACTAGCAGCTACTTGCCCTTTATTAGGACCATCAGCATAGACATATGTAATGACACGATTTACTTCTTTAGTTTGTGAGTTTTCAGCTATTTTATGTTTCAGCGTAATTACATAGTCATTGCAGCCTGGGTTATAGTCTGCATCTCCAAAGACCGTAGTATACCCTAAAGGATTATTCATTAAAATGTAGCCATTATTTTCGTAATTCTTAATGCTGCCTAAGACGTTATCAATAACCTGGTAATTAATTACTTCACCATAATTTCCAGCAATATTGATAGTAGTACCAAGTTGTTTTTGAGATGTTTCATCCCAGAAAACAATTGTTCCTACCTGAGCTTTTTTATCGTAAATGATATTTTCTATCTTTAACTTTTCATTCTGCTCTACTTTATCTGCTGTACTCCACTTTTGATTAGTAGTGTAACCAATGATATCTGGAGATTTAAGAGATTCAAAAGTTGTCTTATCAGCAGTCCATTTTAGACTAGCATTTTTATTAGTAATCTCAGTAGCAATTAAGTCATTACCTACTTGTTGGGTACCAGCAACTAGTACAATATTTCCAGTTACTTTATCGCGATAACCAGTAGCAGTGAAAGTTGCTGTCTGAGTAGTTGAAGGACGTAGCTCATTACCCACTGTATCTACATAGTGAATATCTTTTTGAACTGTTTGCGATTCATTAACTGCTTCAAGCACATGCTTTAATTGAATTTCAAAGTTTAAATCATGTACACCAAACTGTGTTCCAGGCCTATAGTTATTACTAATAACTACATAGCCACTATCAAGCAAACTAGAGAGAGTAGCGTCTAAATCCACAAAGTTAATTTGAGCATGTACTTTTCCAGTAGCGTTTAATTGAGCAAGACTATTACGATCATTGTCCATATCAATAATTGTAATTGTAGCTTTTGCATCTTCACGTAAACGGTAAATTACTTTGATATCTTCACCTGGATTTTCAGGAATTACATATTCAATATCAGCAATGTATCCTGCAATAATTGGCGTATCGGTTCTACCAGCCTCTGTTGGATCAGTTAAGTTATTATTAAACTTCACAGCATCTCCAATTTGATTACCATTTTCATCAACTGGAATAATTGACCCCAAGTCCTTGTAAATAAACTGTACTTCATGAGCTGAGTCAGTTACGAATGGATTTCTTGCAGTAAAGTTATTATGAGTAAATTTAACTGATTTACCAGCTTCTACAGTATGACTTTCAATCACACGATCCATGTTACTGCCGTCATACATAAGAACTTCCATCTTACCTGTAGCATCAATTTGACGGTAAACCACAGTAAAGTCAACTGTTAATTGGTTAACAGTACCTTCTGTTCTATTGCCAGAACTGTAGTAAACCTTCTTGTAGTAACTACCATCACCAAATTGAGAAATAGTTCCAGTAAATGATCCACTAGGAATATTTGAGCCATCTAAATAAAAGCCATCAATTAGTTGTTTGTATTGATCAACATTATCGATAACAAATTCTTGTTCTGTCCAACCAGAAACACTAACATTAGGATATTTATCAGTACCTGGAATTTCAACTAAATTACCATCTTTATTGTGGTAGTAGTACTTAATTACAGATTCTTCAGTATGAACTGGAATAATTTCACCAACTGAACTTGCATCCAAGTTAGTAATATTTCCTAGGCCATAGACAATTTTTGTGCTACCCACAACTGTCGTAGCATTACCAACAGGCATTGAACTACCACCAACTGTGATATTAGATTTACCACTGTTTACAATTAAAAAGTCTCTATCGCTAACTTCAATTTTTTTGAAATATCCAGCTTTAATGATATGCTCAGCTATCAGATTTTTATAATCAGCATCAGTCACGTAAGCATAGAGATTTTCATCAGTTAAATCATTACGGTTTACAGATAGAATAAGTTTCTTATTACTACTATTCCAAGTTCCAGTATTATTTAAATTCAAAATCTGATATATATACTTGTCATTGCCAATTAAAGCACCAGCTTCTTTGGGATATTTATCTGTATCAGTTGCAGGAATAGTCACAGAAGCCTTACTTTGAACTTCTTTAACATCTGTTTGACCGGTAGTTTGATTGTTTTCTTCTACTACAGTTTCTTCAATTGGAGAAACTGCATTTTCAATCTTCGTTTCAGCTTCAACAGGAGCAGTTTCTGCTACCTTATCTGTAATCTCAGTTTTAGGTACTTCTTCTGTTGCAACTATTTCTGTGCTTTCACTTGAATTATTCGTTTCTACGCTAACTGCCTTATGTTCTTCGTTAGCTGTTTGAAGATTTTCTACATTAGTAGTTCCTTCTTCAACAGAAGGAATACCATCGTTTTTGGACTCATTATTTTGTTCATATGAGGGAGTTAAATTAGGCTCAACTGCTTGACTATTACTTAAGTGTTCAGTTGCTTCTGTACCTCCCCCATTTGTATTTTGAGCAGTCAGATTATTATCAATTGTTGTATTTTCAACTTCATTGTTTGTTTCTATTGATGCCACTTTTGCTTGTTCTGCATTCAGAGCTTCACTTTGCTCTTCAGTACTTACTGTATTTTCAACATTTTCTTTTAAGCTATCAGCTAGATTACTTGTTACATTTACACTCTCTTCTTGAGCAACTGTAGTATCGGCTTTAACTGTTCGACCATTAACTCCCATAAAGGTTAACCCAATCAATACAGAGGCAGCCCCTACAGTAAACTTACGAATAGAGAAGCGTGGCTTTTGCGGTCTAATTTTCCGCATTTTTTCACTATAATTGTTCTTGGAAACCATAATTTTACCCTCATACTTCTAGTATTAGGTGAGTATTAAGTTATAGCTTTCATGCTAGCGATTAATTTATATAGTAATCGCTTACTTCACCTTTTATAATATTTATTTTTTACAATAAGTAAGTATACTGAGGATCTATGATCCAATTGTGTACAATTTGTGATTTTTGTTTGAATCTGCGGCTTGCCGATGTTATAAATTATTTGCTATATATCAATACATAATGCGGTACCATAAATACCATAATTTTAATCCTATACAAATTGCAAATTTCTATATGTTATTTAATATACAAAAAAGCAAGATCCGATAAAATTGGAATCTTGCTTTTAAATTAATTATTTTTACTCATCTGGATCTTTAGAAACAGGTTTCTTCCAGAAACTCATGATTAATCCAGCTACAATAGAACCAATAATTGTAGCAACAAAGTAAAGTAGAATGTGGTTAGATAATGGAGATACCCATAATCCACCATGAGGAGCTGGTACTTGAATATGCCATAATCCTACAAGTAAGCCGCCCACTGCAGAACCAATTACACAGGAAGGAATAACACGACCTGGGTCAGCCGCAGCAAATGGAATAGCACCTTCAGTAATGAATGAGAATCCTAGAATCCAGTTTGAAACACCAGCACGACGTTCTTCTTTAGTGTAACGATTCTTAAAGAAAGTAGTACCAATTGCAGTAGCAAATGGAGGAACCATTCCACCTACCATAACAGCTGCCATCATAACAGCTGCAGTTGCAGAATGCGGATCATTAGCAAAAGCACCTGAAGCAAAGACGTAAGCAGCCTTGTTGAAAGGACCACCCATATCGATAGCCATCATCCCTGCTAGGATTAAAGTTAAAATTACGAGGTTTCCAGTCCCCATACTATTCAAGAAGTGGGTAATAGCAAAGTTAATTGAACTAAAGATTGGGTTGATGATGTAGAACATAATTAACGCAATGAAGAGTAAGCCCAAGATTGGGTAGATCAACATTGGCTTCATACCTTCTACAGATTTTGGAAGCTTAGCAAACAACTTCTTCAAGCCAATCATCATATATCCAGCGATAAAACCTGCGGCAATACCACCTAAGAAACCTGCTGGAGATACAGCATGAGCTTGAACATTAACTTGTAAGCCGTTAGTCCCATTAACAATGGCTGCCATGTAACCACCAACAAATCCTGGCATCAAAGCAGGCAAGTCACCGATTGACTCAGCAATATAAGCAGCTAAAACTGGAACCATGAAGGCAAAGGCCAAGTTACCTGCACTGTTTAAGAAAATAAATGCAGGGTTCTTAGCACCACCAGCCATATAGTTTTCAACGATAAAGGAGATGGCCATTAAGATACCACCACCAATAACAAATGGAAGCATGTGGCTAATACCACTCATTAAGTTCTTGTAGATCGAAGCCCATAAACCTTGTTTTCCTTTGGCACTATCATCGTTAGCACTAGCATTACTATCAGCATGATAAATCGGAGCTTTATTTTCTAAGATATCTTCAATTAACTCTTGTGGATGATTAATACCATCAACAACAGGCTTCATCACAAGTTCTTTGCCATCAAAACGTGGCATTTCAACTTTCTTATCAGAAGCAATAACAACACCTTTAGCGCGCTTGATCTCTTCAGGAGTAAGTCTGTCTTTCACACCTTCAGAACCATTAGTTTCAATTCGAACATCAACGCCTAATTTCTTACCAGCCTTAATTAAAG
>ERZ841116.1218-NODE-1218-length-13657-cov-12.583444_pt1 | contig 13657 bp, 10 predicted proteins | sample MGYA00519875_ERZ841116 | MGnify/ENA primary metagenome ERZ841116 (study PRJEB31850, sample SAMEA3708889) | human gut metagenome | biome: human gut; feature: human-associated habitat; material: faeces | place: China | collected 2014 ... | reverse complement strand
CCCGGGAATTCTTATAGGCCTGCTGCACTTTCTCGTCGGCGCGGTTCACGGCGTTCGCGCTCTCGATCTGGTTTTCCAGGATCTGCTTTGCCACAGCCACCGCCTTGAAGAAGCAGGTGTCCTGATCCTCCTTGGAATCCCACACCGGGTTGAAGAAGCCGATGGCATCGCACAGGCTGTTCTGCTCGCCGGTGTTATCGTTCAGATCAAGGGGCTGGATAAAGTTTTCATCGATGAGCCGGGCCTGACGCTCCCCCACCAGCCCCGGGCCCAGCACCCGCCACAGCAGGCCGAAGGCCGCATAGGGGATGCCGTTGGCGCGGTACTCGCGGGGCTCCTGATGGTGATCGAACATGCCAAAGCCGATATCATACACGATGCCGTCGAAATCGTCCGGTACCACAAAGCCGCGGGTGATCCTGATGTCCGGCCGGATGATCTGCAGCAACGCCGTTGCAAATACGTCGTCCGCATGGAACTTGCCGGCGTGGGTAAATCCATTTGCAGGAATTTTCATAACAGCAATACCTCGTTCTCTTTCTTTTGGAACAGTATATCACATTCTGAAGCAGGGGACAAATTTTTGTGCACAACAAAGACCCGCCGGGCAGCATACGCCACACAGCGGGTCTGAAAGGAGGAAGTGCCGTTTCAGGGCACCTTATGAGAAGCGTGTGTTACAGGACGATGGGTTTCTCCGGGTCGATCTCCAGGTTTTCGCCGTTGGATTCGATCACGCGGCGGTACCACTCGTAGCTCTTTTTCTTGTAACGTTCCAGCGTACCGGAGCCGTCGCTGTTCAGGTCCACATAGATCATACCGTAGCGCTTTTTGATCTCCGCCGTGGAGCAGGAAATCAGGTCAATGCAGCCCCAGCTGGTATAGCCCATCACGTCCACGCCATCGTGCAACGCTTCGCTGACCTGCACCAGGTGGTCGTTCATGTAGCGGATGCGGTAATCATCCTCCACCGTAAAGCTACCGTGGCCGTCCGGCACCAGGGTGTCGTTGGCACCCAAGCCGTTTTCGGCAATGAACAGGGGCTTGTGGTAGCGGCTGTACAGCCGGTTCAGGGTGTAGCGCAGGCCCTTGGGGTCGATCTGCCAGCCCCACTCGCTGACCTTGGAATACGGATTGCGCTTGAGGGTGGGGACCATGTTGCTGCCGGTGGGCTCGCCCAGCGAGTGGTCGGCGGCGGCGCAGTTGCTGGAATAGTAGCTGAACGAAACAAAGTCCACAGTGTGGGTCAGGGCTTCGCGGTCCTCATCGCTGATCTCCAGTTGCACGCCCTTTTCCTCAAACACGCGCTTGGCGTAGTAGGGATAGGCACCCAGGGCCTGCACGTCCGAGAACAAGTACACCTCGTTGTCCAGCTCCATCACCTCGATGATGTCATCGGGGTTCGGGGTGAGCGGGTAGATGGTAACGGCCAGGATCATGCTGCCCACCTTGTACTCCGGGTCGATGCTATGGGCCAGCTGCACAGCCTTGGCGCTGGCCACCAGCTCGTAGTGGATGGCCTGATACAGCTGCTGGTTGCTCAGCTGGGCCTTGGGGGTCAGGATGGCACCGCTGACAAAGGGCTGGTGCAAAATGGAGTTGATCTCGTTGAACGTGATCCAGTACTTCACCTTGCCCTTGTACCGCTCAAACAGGACCTGGCAGTATTTCAGGTACAGGTCGATCATGATGCGGTTGCTCCAGCCGTTGTACTTGCGGGCCAGGGCCAGGGGCGTTTCGTAGTGGGAAATGGTGATGAGCGGCTCGATGCCATACTTGTGGCACTCGTCAATGACATCATCGTAGAACTTCAGGCCCGCCTCGTTGGGCTGTGCTTCCTCACCGGTGGGGAAAATGCGGCTCCACGCAATGGAAAAGCGGTAGACCTTGAACCCCATGCCCGCAAAGAGCTTGATGTCCTCTTTGTAGCGGTGGTAGTAATCAATGCCTTTCAGCTTGAGGTTGTCGGGGGTCGGCTCCTCGGTGATGACCTTGAAGCCCTTGGGCAGCACATCCTGGATGGACAGGCCCTTGCCATCTTCCAGATAGGCACCCTCGCACTGATTTGCGGCCGTTGCGCCGCCCCAGAGGAAATTTCTCGGGAAATACATACAGGTTCCTCCCTAATGTTGCAGCGTCCGGGGATCAGTTCTTTTTCTCGTCACGGAACAGGACGAACGAGACGATAAAGGCCACCACAAAGGCAATGGCTGCACCGGCGCAGGCATAGTAGAAGTTGGACATGGAGGTATCCAGTCCAATGTAGCTGGGCAGGGTCAGCAGACCGGGAGAGCCGCCGGAGTAGTTCTTGGTGTTCATCAGGCCCATAAAGAAGCCGCCCACGCCGCCGCCAGCCATGGCTGCGATCATGTTGGTGCGGATCTTCATGGTAACGCCGAACAGGACCGGCTCGGTGATGCCGCAGACGGCAGTGATACCGGTGGCGGAGGTCAGCTGCTTGAGTTCGGGGTCCTTGGTCTTGATGGAAACGGCCAGAGCAGCAGCGCCCTGTGCCACGTTGGAGGCCAGCTGGCCCGGATAGATGATGGTATCAAAGCCGATGGTCATACGGTTGTTGATGCCAATGGGGGTCAGGGCGTGGTGGGTACCTGTCATGACCAGGAACGGCAGGAACACGCCGACGATGGTGGGCACCAGCCAGGGTGCCAGGGTGCTCAGGCCATTGATCACAGCGGCCAGGGCGTTGGAGACCACATAGCCCACCGGGCCCAGCACACACAGGGTGGCAATGCCGCAGATGAACATGGTCAGCAGCGGAGCGGTAAAGAAGCGGATGGCTTTGGGGGAGATGCGGGTAGCCCAGGGCTCCACCTTGGACATCAGCAGCACGCCCAGGATGATGGGAATCACGGACGAAGAATAGGAGGCGTTATAGATGGGCAGCATGAAGATGGTGATGGCCTCGCCGCTTTCCTTGGAGGCAGCCACCAGGTTCACAAAGCTGGGGTGGATCAAGATGCCACCCAGCATCATGGCCAGGTAGGGGTTGCAGCCCAGCTTTTTCGCCGCCGAGTTAGCCAGCAGGATGGGCAGGAAATAGAACGTGGCATCGCCCATGAAGTTGATGACCTGGTAGGTGCTGGACGTATTGCTGACCAGCTTGAACGCCACCAGGATGGCCAGCACGGCCTTGATCATGCCTGCTGCGGTCAGCGGGGGCAGGATGGGGGTAAAGATGCCGGTCAGGGTGTCGATGACACGGTCGTACCACTTGCCCTTAGGAGCGGGGGCTGCGGCGGCAGGGGCGGTGCCCAGCATCCCGCTGAGCTTCTCGTACACCTGCGTGACCTCGGCACCAATAATCACCTGATACTGGCCGTTTGCCTGGGCAACGCCCACAACACCGGCCAGGCCCTTGATAGCATCGGTATCGGCTTTTGATTCATCTTTCAGGTTAAAGCGCAGACGGGTGGCACAATGGGTGGCGTTGCTCACATTCTCGGCACCGCCCACCAGGCTGAGGATCTGTTTTGCCAATGCGCCGTAATCTTCTTTTTTTGCCATTTGCAATTCCTCCATGATGGTTTGATCCAGGGTGATCCGGAGCCTGCTGCGCAGAAGCTCTGCGTCAGCCACACCGGGCAGCCCGCGGATTGCGTTGAGGTCGATCACACTGCGGTCCTTTACGGTAACGGACAGACAGCCGCTGCGGAAATCACACAGGCCTATATTTTCTTTTCCGCCGGCCGGAGCAGCCAGCTGCTCCAGGAACTGTTCACGATCCATGGCAGAGGACCTCCCTCTCGGTCAATATCTTCTGAACCGCCCAACGCGCGCCATTGAGCGGATTCATGCAAAAAGGTGGGCAAGGTAGCGGGGCTGGTTCAGGCCTCATGCTTCTCCTGCAAACGGCTGATGTGCAACATAAGGTATACGGTTTCCTCATCGTTGCACTTCCAATTCCAAGTGGTTTGGAAATAGTCCGCGATGGCGCGGGCACACTGATACACCTGCGGGTACTCCCGCCGCATCTGGGCCAGCATCCCGCTGATCCGCTCCTCCACCTGCCTGCCGGAGGCAAGTCGCTGGATGAGGTAGCGCAGATGCATGGAAAACCGGGAATACGAAAAGCTCTCTTTGTTGAGCGTAATATCAAGCTGTTTCTCCACGATGCCGTCCACGTCCGAAAGGGCCTTGAGCGTCATCATCATGGAGTGCATATCGCCCGCTTCCGCCTCGGCGTTGATGAGGTGGAGGGCAATGTTCACCACCTCGCTGTCTGGCAGCTTCAGCCCGGCTTCCCGTGCCAGCAGCTCCCGTGCCTGTTTGGCCAGCTCTGTCTCCTTGGGGTACAGGTGGCGCACATCGTAAGCCAGCGGGGTCGAGATCTCGATGCCCTTGCGCAGCCGCTCCGCCGCAAAGTTCAGGTGGTCGGCCAGGGTAAATGGCAGGTTGGGGTTCAGCGCACAGTCCAGCTCAATCTCAGCCCGCTCCGTGATCTCGGCGCAGGCCAGCACCAGCGGGCGGGGCAGATCGGCTGCCATGCCAAAATATTTTGGGTTCACGTCGTAAAACGTTCGCTCGATGCGGGAAAGATCCGTCAGCTCGTAAGGCATTTTGGGGAACCCGACCCCCCGGCCCAGCACCACCAGCTCCTTGCCGTTTCCGTCCAGTGCCAGGGCGGCATTGTTGTTGATCTGTCGGATGATTTTCATACCGTTCTACTCCCTGCATCGAATTTTCGGACAAAAAGAAAAACCCCGAACGCAGCAACTTACACTACTCCCCTTGTTTTGGAAAGGGAATTCGATGCAAGTAGCGCCTCCGAGGAGTAACGTCTTGTTTTTACGAATTTATAATACCAAAGGTTCTTTGCTGTGTCTATTCGCACGATACCCAAAAAAACGTGTTGTTTTTTGTGCACCGTGAAAAAAGTGCAGCAAAAAGCCGCCGGGCAGAGAAATGTCCGGCAGCTCCTGGTTCAAGCTAAATTCTATGCACTTACTTTTTCCGGCTGCGCGTCTTGGTCACAGCCGTGGTGGGCTTCACGGCGGGGGAGAGGTTCGGCTTTTCGGTGAGGGCGGTGGTGGTGGGCTCGCCCAGTGCCAGCACCTCGGCCAGCTCCTTCTGCACCTTGGCGTTGACAGGGTCGTTCACAGCCAGCACATCGGAGTAGAACTGCTCCATCTCTTCGCGGGTGGAGAAGGTTGCAACGTACATCTGGTTGCCCATGGCACCGGACAGAGCCTCGGGGATGCGGTCCACCATCCGCATATTCTTCTGGTACTTCTGCATGATCTGCTCATGGCTGTACACAAAGTTTTTGCCATCGCGGCGGCCTGCAAAGGGGCAGTAGTAGTGCTCGCCCACCGGCATATCCGTGCCGCCGAAGGCGATCATATCCGCCCAGATCTTGTACACGTTGGTGGAGCGGGCAAAGTTGATCATATCCGGGGTAAAGCCGCCGCAGGGGCGCATATTGACCTCCAGTGCCACGAGCTGGCCCTTTTTGCCCATGCTGGCCTGATCCTCGGTCATGCGGAAGAACTCAAAGTGGACGAACCGGCTCTTCACACCAAAGCTCTTGACGGCGGCACGTCCGGCGGCGCGGGTATCCTCGGGCAGATCCTTGATGATATAGTAAATGGAGTTGTCGTTGTCGTTGACGATGTCCATGATGGACACCGGGCTGACGTTGCCCGCCTCAAAGATGGGGTTGCCGCTGCCGTCAATGATGGCATCGTAGCTGTTGACCTCGGCGTGGACGAACTCCTCCATGATGTAGGAGAGGTCGGGGTGATAGGTGCTCTTGTAGAGCAGGAAGCGCTTCAGCTCCTCATCGCTGGACAGCTTATGGGTATCGGAGGCACCCACACCGTTGTCCGGCTTGACCACCACCGGATAGCCCACCTCGTCGATGAACTTTTTGCAGCCCTCAAAGTCATCCACCATGTGGTAGCGGGCGGTGGCGATGCCGGCCTTCTGGTAATACTCCTTCATCTTGCTCTTGTACTTGATGCGGGGCATATCCTCAGTCCGGAAGCCGGACCTGATGTTGAAGTCCGTGCGCAGGGCCGCATCCCGCTCCAGCCAGTATTCGTTGTTGGATTCCAGCCAGTCGATGCGGCCATACTTGAAGGCGAAGAACGCCACCGCACGGTAGACTTCGTCGTAGTTTTCCAGACTGTTCACCTTGTAGTATTCGTTCAGGCTGTCCTTCAGCTCCGGCTTCAGCTCATCATAGGGCTGGTCACCGATGCCCAGCACGTTCATGCCGTCGTTTTTCAGTTCCCGGCAGAACTGCCAGTAGTTGGTGGGGAAATTGGGGGAGATAAAGATAAAGTTCTGCATAGCTTGATGATTCCTCTTTTATCCTAGAATATAAGGCATATAATACACGACCTGCTGATACCACCAATCCCAGTCGTGCTTAACATCATAGCCCCACAGGTCCACCCAGACAGGGATGCCCTTCTGCTCAAAGATCTGCTTGAGCTGCCGGGTGGTATCGGGCTGCTCCCAAGCGCCCTGACCGCAGCAGATGACCGCCTTCCTGCTGCGGTAGAGGTCCATATAGGGGTGATCGGTGGGGAAGTTGGCCATGTAATCCACAGGGGAGTTCTGGTAGACCACCTCGTCCATGTAATCGCCAAAGCCGTATTTTGCGGTGTAGATGCCGCTGAGGGCCAGACAACCATCGAAAAGATAGGGGAACCGCAGGTAGAGGTTGACGGCATGGGTCGCGCCCAGACTGCAGCCAAAGGCGATCACGCCGGGGAGACCGTCCCAGCCGTTGCGCTCCTTAGCGATATACTGGATTTTGGGCACAACTTCCTCCACGATGTAGCGGATCCACTGCTCATAGCGGCGGATCCGCCAGTAGGGGTCGCCGCTGGTGTCGGACCAGGTCTCCTGATCGATGGTGTCGATGGAGATGACCATGATCTGCCCGGATTCGATCCACGGAGCCAGTGTACCGGCCATGTGGAAGTCCTCAAAGTCGAAGAAACGGCCATCCTGACAGGGAATAAAGAGCATGGGGCGGCCTGCGTGGCCGTAGACCTTGCATTCCATCTCCCGGCCCAGTGCGGGGCTGTAATCCTTGAAGTATTGTGTTTCCATATAGTAGTACCCTCCTCTATAAAAAACCTCTCAGGCGCTCCGCGCCTCTCCTACCAGGAAAAGTGTCATCCCGAAGGGATGACGGAGAGGTTCAGTCCAACTCGTACATCAAAGTATGGAACACGAAGGGCAGCTGCTTTTCCCAGCTGGCTTCGCTGTGGGTGCCGCCGGGCACCAGGCGGCTGGTCAGGTGAATGCCCCGGACCATGATCTTGCTGCACATCTCGGCAAATTCCCTGCGCATTCCCTCGTGGTTGCCCATCTCCTGGGAACCGTAGTCCATGTAGAGCACCGTGCCGGGCTCCAGCTTTGCGCGGCCCACCAGACCGCTGAGCTTTTCAGGGGACACCCAGATCGACGGCGACAGAGCGGCCGCGCGGCTGAAGGTATCGTTATACTGCAGCAGGGCGTACAGGCTCATCAGGCCGCCCATGGAGCTGCCGCCGATGAACGTGTGCTCCCGGTCCGGCAGGGTGCGGAAATTGTGGTCAATGAAGGGCTTGAACCGGTGAATGAACCAGCTCATGGTCGCCTGCCCCTTGCCGTCAAAGTGGCCATAGGTCGGGTCATCGAAGCGGTAGGGCGAATACTCCACAAGGCGCTCGTTGTTGGGGCCTGCATTGCACTCCACTGCCGCCACGATGAGCGGGGTATCGGTGTAGTCCAGATAATCCGCCACGCCCCAGCTCTTGCCGTAGGTGGCATCCGCATCAAAGAACACATTCTGGCCATCGAACATATACAGCACCGGATACCGGCGCTCCGGGTCGGCTTCGTACATGGTGGGCAGGTAGACATACACCCGGCGCTGCTCCACACCGTTCACCGCAGGATAGCTGACGCTCCATTTTTTGACCATATTCCAGTTCCCTCTCGTTTCTGTTTTTCTGCACATAGTCTAGCACTGTGCAGGCGGAAAAGCAATCGGGAGACAAAACCATGATACGGCAAACGCCGCCCGGCGGCATCCCCACCCGGCGGCGTTTGCAAAAATTCTGAACAGAGAGAAGCGCGGGAAGGATCAGTACTTTTTCTCAACCGGAACGATCCAGCCCTTGGTATCGGGGATCTTGCCCCACTGCATCCCGGTCATGGTGTCGTACAGCTTCTGGGTCACAGGGCCGATCTTGCCATCGCCAATGTAGGCGTGCTCACCCTTCCAGACCAGCTCCTTGACAGGGGAGACGACTGCGGCGGTACCAGTGCCGAAGACCTCTTCCAGCTTGCCCTCACAGGCGGCCTGCATGATATCCGCAATGGCCAGCTTGCCCTCGATGACATCATAGCCCCAATCCTTCAGCAGCTCGATGCAGCTGCGGCGGGTAACGCCGGGCAGAACGGTGCCGACGGTTGCAGCGGTGTAGACCTTGCCGTCGATCTTGAACATGATGTTCATGCTGCCGACTTCCTCAACGTACTTCTTCTCCACGCCGTCCAGCCACAGCACCTGTGCGTAGCCCTGCTCCTCGGCCAGCTCACCGGCCTTGATGGAAGCAGCATAGTTGCCGCCGCACTTGGTGAAGCCGGTCAGACCGGGAGCGGCACGGATGTATTCATCCTCAACGTAGATGCGGACGGGGTTGATGCCCTCGGCGTAGTAAGCGCCGGAGGGAGCACAGATGATGCAGAAGATATAGTGCTTGGAAGCGTGCACGCCCAGACCCACATCGTTTGCAAAAACGAAGGGACGGATGTACAGGGAAGCGCCATCGGTGTGGGGCACCCAGTCGCGCTCCACATCCACCAGAGCCTCAACAGCCTGCACAAAATCCTCTTCCGGGATCTTGGGGATGCACAGGCGGTCGGCAGAATCCTGGAAACGCTTTGCATTGCACTCAGGGCGGAACAGCTGAATGGTGTCATCCGCGGTGCGGTAAGCCTTCATGCCCTCAAAGATCTCCTGCGCATAGTGGAACACCACCGTGGCCGGGTCCAGCGGGAAGGGTGCATAGGGGACGATGCGGGCATCGTGCCAGCCCTCGCCCTCGGTATAATCCATCACAAACATGTGGTCGGTAAATTTCTTGCCGAAGCCCAGCTTGGTCTCGTCCTGAGGCTTCTCCTTGGGAGAAGTGGTACGAGTGATCTTGATATCCAACATGATATATTTCCCTCTTTTCTGATCTCACACAGCAGATTTTGCGCGGCACGCGCCCGCACCTGAAATGCCGAATGTTGTTTTCTATTATAGTAGTATGAGCCGGATTTGCAAGGAAACGCAAAATCTTTCATGTTTGGGGGCTGTAAGTTGTCGCAAATTGTGATAGAATAAAAAAATAAGCCCTCTCAGTCAACGCCGATGGCGTTGCCAGCTCCCCCAAAAGGGGAGCCCATTACGGCTTTTAGATTTTGGTTTTGCGAAAACCTTTCCCAAGAGGCAGAACAGTCTCTCCCTTCGGGAGAGGTGGCATTGCGAAGCAATGACGGAGAGGGTTATAATAAAAGGAGTTCTACCATGATCAACGGCGTGATTTTTGATATGGACGGCCTGATGTTCGACACCGAGCGGATGTGGGCCACGTTCTGGGAACCGGCGCTGGCGGCGCTGGGTCTGGAGTACAAGGAGGGCCTTGCCGAGGCCGAGCGCGGCACGGCGGGCGAAACTTCTCGTAACATCGTGCGGCAGTTCTACGGAGAGGACTGTGATGCCAACGCCATCATCGACAGCCTGCACCGGGTGGCCGATGAGGAGTTCCAGAAACCGGTGCCCAAAAAGCCGGGGCTGGACGAACTGCTGGCCTGGCTGGATGCCAACCACATCCCCATGGCAGTGGCCTCCTCCAGCCGGGTCCATGTCATCGAGGGCAACCTGAACAACTGGGGCCTGACCCACTACTTCAAGGCGCTGGTATCCGGCCAGCAGGTCAAGCACTCCAAGCCCGACCCGGAGATCTTCCTGCTGGCGGCGGAAAAGCTGGGCACCGACCCCGCCCACACGCTGGTGCTGGAGGACAGCTACAACGGTGTCCGCGCCGGTGCCGCCGGCGGCTTTGTCACCGTCATGGTGCCCGATCTGCTCCCCGCCGACGATGAGATGCGCGGCCTGTATACCATGGAATGCACCAGCCTGAACGAGGTGCTGGACAAACTGAAAACGGGAGAACTGTAATTGAGGGAAAGCTCCGAAAAAGAGTTCCCTGTTCCGGGGTTTTATTGTCTCCTGTGTTATGTTATAATAAAAGAAAAGAAAAAAGGAGACATCCCCCATGAAAATCGCAGTTCCTTATGAAAACGGTATGGTATTCCAGCACTTCGGCCACACGGCAGAGTTCAAGTTCTACGAGGTCGAAAACGGACAGGTGACGGCCAGCGAGGTCGTTTCCACCAACGGGCAGGGCCACGGTGCACTGGTGGGCTTTCTGGCCCAGCACAATGCCAATGTGGTGTTCTGCGGCGGCATCGGCCCCGGGGCACAGAACGCCCTTGCACAGGCAGGCATCCAGCTGTTTGGCGGGATCAGCAGCCCGGCAGACGCGGCAGTTGCGGACTATCTGGCCGGAAAGCTCCGCTTTGACCCCAACGCCCATTGTGACCACCACGACCACGGCGAGGGCCATCATTGTGGTGAGCATCACTGCGGCGGGCACTCCTGCGGCCAGTAACCCATAATATCACAAAACCCCGGAGCGATGCATCACAGCAAACGCTCCGGGGTTATTTTATGCCTTAGAAGAACCGGCAGAAGCCGGGGCAGCGCCGTGAGCGCCCGGCCTCATCTTTTATTGGGACACAAAAGAGATGCTCTCGGTCTGCTTCGATGCGGCCGGGCGGGGCGGATCTGCTTTGGTCAGCATCTGCTGGAATTTCCGCGCCGCCGTGTTCAGCGGACGGTGGCGGTCGTAAACAAGGCAGATCGAACGGGTCGGGATGATCTCCTGCAGGTGGAGCTGCACCAGCTCGCCCCGCTCCAGAGCTTCCTTTGCCATAGGTTCCGGCACAAAGGCAAGCCCCAGCTCGCTTTTGACCAGCGTGAGCATCTGGTCGGTGGTGGCGGCTTCCGTATCCGGCTTGAGGACCGCGCCATGATCCAGGAAGAACTGCCGGTATAAGCTGCGGGTCACGCTCTCGTCGCTGAGGGAGATGAGGGGATAACTGCGCAGCTCTTTCAGGGTCAGGCTCTGACTTGCCAGCGCGGTGAAGGTCCTGCCACCCACCAGCACCTCGTAAAACGGCTTCAGCTCCACCATTTTCAGGCCGCTTTCCACCTCGGCAGGGGTGGTGATGATGGCAAAATCCACCTCGCCGTTTTTCACGGCCTGCAAAGCCTGCGGCGTGGAGTGGTTGGAGATGCGCAGGCGGACGTGCGGATAGCGGGTGTGGAAGTGCTCCAGGCGGGAGAGCAGCATCAGACGAAGTGCCGTCTCGCTCGCACCGATTGTGATAAGGCCGCTCTCAAGAGACCGCTCAAGAGCCAGCTCCTCCTCAACCGTGCGGAGCTGTTCGTAGGCAACGGCCACACGCTCATACACCTTTTCGCCCTCCGCTGTCAGTGTGACACCCTGGTGGGAACGGATAAAAAGTTTGCAGCCAAGCTCACTTTCCAGATTGTTCATGCACCGTGTGATGTTGGGCTGGTTGTTTTTCAGAATTTCCGCGGCTTTTGTAAAGCTGTGATATTGTGCTACGAAGTAAAAAATGCGATAATAATCATATGTAATCATAAAAACCTCCGAAGGATGAAGAAGAAAAAATCATCCATGATTGCTTCAATATAAAATACATGCGCCGGGTTGTCAAGGGATTTCTGAGGATGGTCCGGCCGGATTGTGCGGGGGATGGCAGAAGAGAAGTGGAAATTTTTTGAAAAAACACTTGCAAAATACCCGGACAGGGTATATAGTGTAGAAGAAAATAAGATACCCCATTAGGGTATGCGAAAAAGAAAAGCCAAAACTACAGAAAGGAAGACATACGATGGAACAGTACAATGTAACCGGTATGAGCTGCGCCGCCTGCCAGACCCGTGTCGAAAAAGCCGTGTCAAAGGTACCCGGTGTCACATCCTGCGCAGTCAGCCTTCTGACAAATTCCATGGGCGTGGAGGGAACGGCCTCCCCGGCAGAGATTATTGCCGCCGTGGAAAATGCAGGCTACGGTGCATCGAAAAAAGGCGAGAAGGGAAGCACATCACAGTCGGCTTCCACAGCAGAATACGAAGAGATGCTGAAAGACAAGGAAACACCGGTCATGAGACGCCGTCTGGTGAGTTCCGTTTTTCTTTTGATTCCGCTCATGTATTTCTCCATGGGCCATATGATGTGGGGATGGCCGCTGCCGAAATTCTTTGAAGGAAACCACATCGCAATGGGACTGGTACAGCTCCTGCTTACCGTTGCGGTCATGGTCATCAACCAGAAATTCTTTATCAGCGGTTTCAAGAGCCTCTGGCATAAAGCACCGAACATGGACACGCTGGTAGCGCTTGGTTCTACCGCATCGTTTGTATACAGCGTCTACGCCCTGTTTGCCATGACGGGAGCGCAGGTACAGGGGGACATGGATGCAGTCATGAGCTATATGCATGAATTTTACTTCGAGTCCGCAGCCATGATTCTGACCCTGATTACCGTCGGAAAAATGCTGGAGTCGATTTCCAAAGGAAAAACGACCGATGCGTTAAAGAGTCTGATGAAGCTGGCTCCGAAGACCGCTGTTCTCTTAAGAGACGGAAAAGAAGTGGAAGTCGGCATTGATCAGGTGAAAAAGGGCGATCATTTCATCGTCCGCCCGGGCGAAAATATTCCGGTGGACGGCGTTGTCCTGGAGGGAACGAGTGCCGTCAACGAATCCGCGCTGACTGGCGAGAGTGTTCCGGTGGATAAAGAGGCCGGCGACCGCGTATCGGCGGCGACCTTAAACCAGTCCGGTTTCCTGACCTGTGAGGCGACGAGAGTCGGAGAAGACACAACACTCTCCCAGATCATTCAGATGGTCAGCGATGCGGCAGCGACAAAAGCGCCGATCGCCAAAGTGGCCGATAAAGTTTCCGGTATTTTTGTGCCGGCCGTTATCTGCATTGCACTTGCTACAATTGTGATCTGGCTGTTTGCAGGAGAGAGCGTCGGCTTTGCTCTTGCAAGAGGTATTTCCGTTCTCGTTATCAGCTGCCCATGTGCGCTCGGCCTTGCAACACCGGTTGCGATCATGGTCGGAAACGGAATGGGAGCAAAACACGGAACGATGTTCAAAACCGCAGTTTCTCTCGAGGAGACAGGAAAAACACAGATCGTTGCACTCGATAAGACTGGAACCATCACAAGCGGAGAGCCGCAGGTAACCGATCTTGTCCCGGCGGACGGTGTAAGTGAGGAGGAGCTTTTAAAAGGTGCCTTTGCACTGGAGCACAAAAGTGAGCATCCGCTGGCCCGTGCGATTCTTGCACTTGCAGAGGAAAAAGGCCTGGCCCGCGAAGAAGTCAGTGATTTCTCTGCGCTTCCTGGAAACGGCCTTGTGGCAAAACGGAACGGAAAAGAGCTCTGCGGAGGCAACCGCGCACTGATTACGAAAAAAGCGGTTCTCTCGAAACAGATGGAAGAGCAGGCAGCAAAACTTTCCGAAGAAGGAAAGACACCGC
>ERZ841116.1216-NODE-1216-length-13667-cov-15.534308_pt1 | contig 13667 bp, 14 predicted proteins | sample MGYA00519875_ERZ841116 | MGnify/ENA primary metagenome ERZ841116 (study PRJEB31850, sample SAMEA3708889) | human gut metagenome | biome: human gut; feature: human-associated habitat; material: faeces | place: China | collected 2014 ... | reverse complement strand
AAGCATTTCATACAGAGAAGGATTTTCAAAAGTACACAAAATTATTGACACTCTCGGTTTTTGACTGAAAAGATTCTCTCTAGAATATAGTTTAGCGCTATTTGATCAATTTTGATGCAACTACTCAAATATTAAAACCCACCAGCAGCTGCTGATGGGTTTACATCAAGCCGTTCGTCCTAGTCCTCATCAGCTTGATAAGGACCAATGATCAGCTTGGTTTTTGACAGCGGGTAAGGAACGTGCTGACCGTCGACGATCTGGATTCTTTCGATTCGGCCAATTGCCAGATGATTGTCCCGCCCCACGGGAACCCTGACCAGATCGCCTTCTGCCAAACGCTCGTCTTCCGTGCGGTAGCAATACGTGCGTCCATCCTCTTCAAAGGAGACGTCACAATAGATATATTGGCCCGGCCGCCGCCATTGATGATTGTAGAGTGCCGGATCAATAAGCTCATTGTTGCCGTAAAAGCTTAAGAAGTCTTCGATTATCATGGCCAGTTTGGGAAAATCAACCGGCAGCCCCTGCTTATCAAACGAGCCATTGATGATTCGGGTCTGACCAGCAGCAGTTTGAATCTCAATTGCATACCGGCGCTGGTCATCCGGATCAAACACCACGTCGTCATCATTGCCATTGACGTATGCCAGAAAATCCGGTGTCTGCAGTACATCCAGCAAGGCATCGATCGCATCCGCAATATGGTAACGGTGCTCCATTGCGCAATCGTCGCTCAGATGCTTGCGATAGATCAAAACCTGCTGAGCACGGTCGATTACGATGCTTTCCAGATAATCAAGCTGAACCGGCTCGCCATCTTCTTGGTAGGCATTGAGCTGACGATGATAGCGAATCGTGAGCCGATCGATCTTTTCCGCGTGGACCAGGCCATCAAACAGCCATAGCTTGGCATCCCCATTCCAGATCTGCCGCAGCTCTTGCGCCAGCTCACCCAGCGTCGCGTCGGTCAGCCAATATCCGCGCGTCTGAAATTTTTGCCCATTCGTTGCCGTCAAAGTCAGCTGCCATTCGTTTTCAATGTTGGTCGGCTTAAAATCATGCCGTTTTGCAAAATAAAGGGCCAGTTTCTCGAAAAAGACGTTGAGCTGTGGACCTTTTAGATTCTCGGTTTGCGTTGTCAGCAGCTCGTATTGATCATTCATGATGCGCAGCTCGGCCTTGCCATTACGCCCGATCTTCAGCCATTGTACGCTTGCCGGTGAATTGGCGGCAGCCTGAGAGATCAACTCCAGATGCGCGATGACGCCATGAAACACAAATGGTAAGGATTCATTGGCCAGCGCCAGTTTCTTTAACTGCTGTAAGGCCGCGATCAGCCAGGCTTTTTGCGAGTCAGCTGGTTTGGCCTGCCAATTTTGCCATTGACGATAGATCGCATGCCCCAGCATCATCTTGTCATTGATTTTAGAAATGATCTTTTTCAAGCCGGTCAGCGACGTCATCGGCTGTTCGATTGGAAAGGCCGCATCCAAGTCAAGCGTTGGCTGATCAAAATGCAGTTTTTGACATTGCCAGACAAATTCTGAATCTAACAGCGCCTCAGTCGGCTGATCCAGTTTTAGCAGTACCGACAGCCACTGATCGACAAAATCCAAAATTGCTTGATCCTTTTTCATCTGCGCATCCCCCTTTGAACTGATTATTCTTAATTTACCATTCTTTACGATCTTGGGGTCAAAAAAAGCGCTGCAGCTGAGCAACGCTTATGAAAAATTGCGAATCGTTAGTGAAACTGCCAAGATCAAGGCGCCGATCCCGACCAGAATCTGCATCAGTCGACCAGGCAGGTGTCGTACGATGATTGGGCCCAAGATGCCGCCAATAATATTGCCGATCATCAAGGGTAAAACATAGTGCCAGCGAATCGGCGTCTCCAAGGCAAACACGATCCAAGCCGTCGTATTGGTTGCCGTCATTGCCACGTTTTTTAAGGCATTATTGATGGCAAAACTCTCCTGACGGTTGATGATTGAAAGCAGCGTCAGACACAAAACACCCGCGCCCGCATTGAAGTATCCCGCGTAGACGCCAATCAAAAAGATCCACAGCATGTTGAACCCACGCTGTACCAATGACTTGCCAAACATACGACTGTTGGCCGACATCGTTGCTTGAGCCTGCTTAGGCTGGTGAGGAAACAGCAGGATTACCCCGCCAATGCCGATACAGATTGGCACCAGATATTTAAACCATGATCCAGGCAAGGCAAACAACAGCCAGGCACCCAGCACCGATCCAACCAAAACCAATGGCAAAACGATCTTTACCTGCTTTTGATGGCCCTGCAGCTCTTTGGTCGAGGCAAATAGTGAGCTGTAGCCACTGGCAATCGTCGAAAAGGCACTGGTTACATTGGCCGTCACCGGTGGCAGCCCCATAGCCAGCAGCGAAGGATAGGTTACCAGCGATGCCAAGCCGGCTGCGGCACTGATGATCCCTGCCAAAATACCAATGCCGATCATCAAAAGGATAAATTCCACTCCCGTCATCTCTTTCCCTAAATAATTTCAGAATTGTTTTTAATTATAGAACATTCATCGATGATTTAGGTCTGACCTTCGTGAAAAAAGCTTAATTTTTTTACCAGCAATCGCCCTAAACGCCACTGCTGAGGAATTTTTAATTAGTGAAATCTCCTGCCGCCAGCTGCTAATATCGAATCCAGAATCGTTAAAAGACCAATTACCGAACGATCCATCATGCTAGGCATATTTATGGGCAATCTTGCCGCAGACTGCGGCCACGATCGCGCCCAATAGATCGTCAATAAACGTATTGATATGGTTTTCATCGGTATCAAAGCTTTTGATGATGCCATATTTGACTCGGTCCAGATAGCCGAAGTTCGTTGCGCCAATCGTGCCATAGATATCAGAGATCTGCAGTGCCAAAGCCTCATCAACGCCAAAAACGCCGGCATCTTTTCTGATGATTGAAAGCAGCGGTTCTTTGATTTGATTTTCTTCCGCCAGGCGATCCAGTTCCAGTGCCACCATGGCATTGTTGAGCAGCTCACGTTTGTGCATGACGTTGAGCAGCTCCTCATAGCAGTCGGCTTCCGTTAATTCAGGAATAAACTGCTGCTGCAGGTCAAAAGCAATCTTGGCCAGCCGATGCAGATCAACGCCGCGTTCTTTTAAGCGCGTAATTACAAATTCATGGGCCTTGGTATCTGGATATTTAAAATCTTTTGTCAGCAAAATCTTCACCTCATTTTGAAATACTCACCGCGAAAAAGCACAGACATCAACCTGACTATGGCTGAAAATCACCAATCAAACCGATGACTTTCCCGCCGTCTGCCACCACCAGAACAATAAGATCAGCAATCCTGCCAAACCAATCAGTTCAACGATCAGCCATCGCTTCTGGTGCGAACCGGCTGGCAGCGGAAAGACGAACACAAATGGCAAAATCAGCCAGCCATGCCTTAACAGCCAAAACAGCATTTGAATCCCTCTTTTAATCTAACATATTGCAATTATAACGCCTATGATCTTCACGCCGATTTTTATTGCCGTTTTGTGGTAAAATATTTTTCTTAAAGAACACTATAGAAAGTTGGCACTAGTTATGGGAACGGTCATCGTTTTGCCTGATTTAAAACAATCATCTGCATTTTGGCAGCAGCTTAAAGTCGGTCGTCATCAGCTAAGACTGATTGATTATCGTCAATTCAGCGATGCGGCTTTAGACTACCAGACCTTGGCGCGGGCCGTTGAACAGCTGGTGCGCCAGGTTCCGCAGCCGGTTACGTTGATTGGGGATGGCATCGGTGCCGTCATCGCGCTTAAAGTCGCCGTTACCGCGTTTGGCCGCATTGATAATCTGCTGCTGGTCAAACCGCAGTATCAAATCCCAACGGCCCGCTTGAAACGGCAGGCAGCTCGGTGGCGACTGCTTCCCCAAGGCAGTTTTAAAGACCGGCCGCTCGATAAAAAATCATCTTTGGCTCTGCTGCAGTCGTTATATGACGCAGACCTGACCAATCAGCTGATGCACGTTCAATGTCCCACGACCGTTTTCTGCGGTGCCCGTGATCGGCAGAACCGCACAGCAGCGCAAGGCCTCAGCAATCGGCTTTTTGATGGTCATCTGGTCTGGATCGACAGAATGGAAGCAGCCATTAATGATGACGGTTTAAAAGCTTTGGGCAATCAATTACGCTGATCAGAAAAAAACCGCTTGGAAATATTTCCAGGCGGTTTTTTTAAGACTTAGTTTTGCCAGTTGATGTTTTGTTCGTTTGCCAGATCATAATCAATCAATTCCCGGCCATCCAAGTCAACCTTGTGCATGTCAACGGCATTGATCTGATTGTTGTCGTAGGTGGTGTAGTAGTAGATACCGCGGTCGGCGTTGACACATGATGAATAGATCGTAAATTCAAATTGATTATTCTCGACGCCATCCAGGTTCTTTTGCTGTTCAACCGAGTGCAGAATGTGGAAGAAGTTACCGACGTTTTCATTTTCGGTTTCTCCCTTAGGCGCGTTAAGCTTGGTAAAGGCAACCTTGACAAAGCGCGACATTGAATCCATCCCGCCAGGCAGGCCCCGCGTTCCCAGACCACGGCTGTAGTTGTCGAGCTCAAGGTCTTGGCTGAACTTGTTTTCTGGCTGCTGAGGACTTAAGAACTGGTAGTTGTTCAAGTTGAACAGCTGCTTATCAAATTGAGGATTGTTGGTCAAGACGCCAACTGGATTGTCATAAACGTGCAGACCATCACGATCACATTCAATCGTTAAAGTCTTTTCAGATGCCGTTTCAGCCATCAGCCAGTGCAGCGGTGAAAGCGGCAGCTGTTCGCTAAAGTCGATCTTAACCAGGTTGATCTTGTCTAACAAAACCTTAGCTTCGGCCAGTGTTGCGCATTGGCCCAGAATCCATGATACGAACTCAAATGGCGATACGTTGTCCTTGCCTTCTGCGTATGGCTTGTAGTCGGCGTTGCCTGGGTAGTTCAAGCCAGCCATGCTTAACCCTTTTTCATTGGTAGCGTCAAAATAAAGCGGATAATTGTCGACCGTCGTTGCCATACCGATCAAAGCATAGTGATGTTCAAGCGTTGGCATCTTGCGGAAGGTCAGCGGAAAATTGCGTGGCGTGATCGTAACCTTTTCACCATAAGACAGTTCCAAATCCAAATTCCGACCAAAATAGTGGTCACCAGCAGTATAGGTTGCTGCAGTACACATGAGCCTTCACTCCTTTACAGATGTAAATTATCGTTTTCGATCATCATTTTAGTGCAAACTATTTTTAAAACAAGTATTGCATAAATAAAAAAAACTGCTATCACGAGGGCCCAATCCCGTTATAACAGCTTTTTTACGTTTTTGTCGATTAATAGATTTAAATAATTCTTATTGTGTTTTTAAACAATTCTTAAACTAATTTTTTGTCAATTTATATAAAAACCAAATCAGGTAGGGAAAACATAATCCTAATCGGTAACGTTCAGTTCAACCGTACCAAAACCATAATCAAACTTGGCTTCCCACTTGCCGGCAGCCAGTTTTGGCGGCAGCACAAACGTTCCGGAAGATACCAGCTGACCCTTCTTAAACTGCTTACCTTGTTCAGCCAGCTTGGCAACCAGCCATTGCAGCGACTTCAGCGGATTGCCAAGAACTTCTGAGGAATCCCCTTCATCTTTCTTCTCGCCATTAAAATATAGCTCGGCGTGAACTTTAGCTGCATCTTCTGGCGTCGCAAAGACCTTATCCGTGTCGCGTTCTTCACCATAGACAACCAGGCCGCCAACCGCACAGTCTGACATAACGTTGTACTTGGAAAGACTTGGGAACCAGTCTTTAAAGCGTGAGTCAGGAACCTCAAGCGTGCCGCAAACCGTTGTCTTCTTCATCAGATCTTCCAGCGAGTCGTCCGGTGACAGATCCTCCTTGGCCCGAAAACCCAGTTCTACTTCAGCCAGTGCCGCCATGCGATCACTGAGCTTAACCGTTGCTGGCGACTTTAAGAAGTGGTCTTCAACCTGTTGACCATACAGTGGTGAGTCAGAGTCAAACATCTTTTGCGTTTCTTCACTGGTTAATGAGACCTTGTAGCCGCCAACTTCTTGATTCTTGAGTGCCATCACTCGATCTTGTACTCGATAGGCCGTGTCGTCATCAGTAACGACACCTTCCCATTCTGATTCCAGTAATGGGTTGCCAGACTTGTAGGCATCATACAGTGCTTGAGCAAATTTTTCTTGTGCATCGGTCAGGTTTGCTTGTTGTTCAGTCATATTAGATTCCTCCATTTTTAATTGCCTCACGCTGGCAGATTATAATGGTTACAGCGTGAGTGTCCTTGTTTAAGTCGTTTTGCGAGTTGATTTTTAATATTGGTAATGTCGCTAATGTCGCTGTCTTTCATGACACTCACCTCTCTTTATGCTTGGTTTTGAATACGAATTAAAAAACGCCCTTTAAATGCCTGCTTTCGCAAAGCATTTAAAGGACGTCACATGGGCGTGGTACCACCTTTTTTCGTTAAGCTGAAAACTTAACCTCAAACAAACCCAGTCAGACTGGATTCATCGGCACGGTAATGGGTGCTGCCAGGTGCGTCTTACTAAGATTTTGACGCCCAACTCATAGGTGATTTTCGCTTGACCGCGCGGCTGACTCGCAACTACCGTCAGCTTTCTGCTTGGCTGGCTGATCAAGCTACTCTTCCTAATCAACGTTTTTAATTGATTTCTAATTCGCATTTAATTTATGTTTATATAATAAGCACCACAACTGCCATTGTCAACAGAATTTCTGAATTTTTATCATCATTTTCTAATTTAACGCTTATAAAACACCACAAAAATGCTGATTCTGTCGTTACATTATTGCCCCGCCAAGCGTAAAATATAATCAATCAACGACGCGAGGTGAGAAGATGCGGTGGAACAACAATCGCCAAATTGGCCAAAACTATCGTGCTATGATCAGACTGATGTTTGCCGTTGCCATCATTGTGGCTGTAATTATGGCCATTTTTGATGATCATCCCGATCCGGATCCGACCATTTTACAAAGTCGTACCACACACCTAAAAAGATCGCTCAACCAAAATCTAGACCATGATCAATACATAAAAATCGATGTATCTGAACGCCGCATTCTTTTAAAAACATCGGCACAGAATCTTACCGATCAGCAGCTAAAAAGTCAGCTGGATCAGTTGACCAATCAGATCAGCACGCTGCAAAAAGCTGCCCAGACACATCTACCCATCTACGTACAAAATCCGCACGGCCAGATCATTGCCCAGATCAAAACCGATCATCGCGGCTGGTACCGCAGTCAAAAAGGCCTTAAAGTCAAAGCTGTATTCGGAACGCAATAGTCATCGCCAACAGCGGTGGCTTTTTTACGATCACTCAACAACTTACCTGGATCTGTTTTTGCGAACCTCATGTGGCAAGATTCCATACATTTTTTTGAACTGTTCACGACTGGTCCGTCGGTTGGTCAAGCCATGTCGATCCATCAATTCATTGATTGACTTATCGGTTTCGAGCAGGTCATCATAAAAACGGCTCAAGCGAATCTCATAAATATATTCAGTCAGTGTGATTCCCATATTTTTCTTAAACAGTCGCGACAGGTAAGAAGCATTATAGCCTGACTGTCTGGCCATTTGCTGAATTGAGATTTCTTCTCGATAATGACTGTCAATATAGACCAACAAGTTCTTAAGATTGCTGCCAACATTTGAAAAAACGTTTTTTCCCTCTTCTCCAAGATTCAGAACGATCAGCTTTAAAAATTCGGTTAGGGCAATCTCGGCATCAAACAGGTAACCAGCCGGCTTTTCATAAACTGCCTGATTAATCTTTAATAGCTGAGCAATGATCTGTTTTTTCAGTTTAGTACTGATTGGACGACTCATATCAAATAGGATCTCTTCTGGCTTGGCAACGTATGGATCAAGAATCTGAAGCGGTATCTGCAAAACCAAGGCTTGATTGGGCGTATTTCTGACATCATGAATGACCCCTGATGAAATGATAATAAACTCATTATTGGTAATACTGGTGGTTTTTCGGTTCATGGTTACTGTCAACTCACCATTCAGTACTAATAGCACCTCAATGCTGTTATGCCAATGAAAAGGTACGTAACCGGAAGTCGTAACGTCCGATTGATAAAAACGTACTCCTAATGGCAGATTGCTGACAACGTATTCATGATGACTGCTGCTCATAATAATTCTCCTATCAGAAAGTTACAATTTTTACTTTTTGAAAATAACATTTTTACAACATCCAGTTTTTCTATTGGAAACGGCTTCAAGATATTATATTATAATTTCACAAAATAAATGTAAACGCAATCATAAACCGATATATATGCATTTGGGAGGATATTCAAAATGACTGAAATTCAAAATCCAATCATCCCTGGAATGGCTCCGGATCCATCAATTATTCGTGTAGGTGAAGATTATTACATTGCAACCTCCACATTCCACTGGAATCCAGGCATTCAGATTTTTCATTCCAAAGATTTGGTCAACTGGGATCTTTTAACCCACGTTCTGCAGCATGGTGAGGTTAACCTGCGCGGAACCAATACGCCAGCCGGCATCTGGGCTCCGCACCTGTCCTACGATGAAAAAAACGGCCTGTTTTGGCTGGCATACTGTCATATGCAGAATATGGCCGGTCGTGAGTTTAATTCTGAATCCTACGCCATGTATGCCAAAGATATTACTGGTCCTTGGTCAGAACCAATCTATTTGACCTCAATTGGTTTTGATCCATCCCTTTACCACGATGAAGATGGTCATCACTATCTTTCCATTCTGGAATGGGAAACACGTTTGGGCTATCAGGCACCCGGCCATCTGGTAATTGCCGAGGCTGATCTTGAAAATGGTGGCATCAAAGGGAATTGGCATCGCGTCTCGACTGGCTTCACCACGCGTGGCTGCGTTGAGGCTCCCCAGATCTACAAACATGACGGCTGGTTTTATCTGCTGGCGGCTTCTGGCGGTACCGGCTATGGGCATGGTATCGAGATCGGTCGCGCAAAGCACGTTTTTGGACCATATGAGCCAAACCCAACCGGCGAGCCAATCATTACCTCATCGCCACGCCATCTGTTCTCATTGGGTGATCCAGATGCTGGTCACTTCGAGATGTATAATCCAAACTCGATCATGCAAAAAGCTGGGCATGGTTCGTTGGTTGAAACACCTAACCATGAATTCTACATTGCTCATCTAATGTCACGCCCGCTGCCTGGTACAACCTTAAATCCACTGGGACGCGAAACCTCACTGCAAAAAGTCATTTGGAATGAAGATGGCTGGCTTGAGATGGCGGATGGCTCCAATCTGGCAAAGATGTCAACTCCAGCACCTGCTGGCATAACCAATTCTCGTAATCAAGAGCTTGATGACGTCTTTGACGATTTTAAAGGCGACGCCTACAATCTTAAGTTTATGACTCCCTACCATGAACAAAATGCTTCCTGGGTCGGTATCGTAGACAATCAGCTCATGATCAAGGGTGCAAATTCTCTTTTCTCGCAAGTTAGTCCTTCAATCATGGCCACGCGCGCTACTTCACTTGACTACTCACTGCAAACCAAAGTGACATTTGATCCTGTTCATTATTCACAGACTGCTGGGGCTGGACTGTACTATGATTCCAATAACTGGCTATACGCAAGTCTGCATCTGGATGATAAGGAACAAAAGCTGGTATTGGGCATCATTCAAGCCAAACTAGGTGAAAAGATTGATTATGTCTATGATCAAGTCGAGGTTCCTGGCAATAGCGCTGAAATCAAGATTAACTATCACCTGGGGACGGCTCAGATTTACTGCCGCTTTAACGAAAACGATGAATGGATCAAAGTTGGCAAAGACTTTGACGTCAGCTATCTATCTGATGAAGGCGTCAATGGCGAGCCCGGCGAAATTGGCGGTTTTACCGGCCTGTTCAACTTTATCGGCAGTGTCGATGCCTACCAACATGATTCAGCAGCTGCTTTCGACTACTATCAGGTTAAAAATGGGGAGAAGTAATTATGAGTAAAAAAGCAACCGTTTCAATCAAACGACTGGTTCCCGGTCTGATTATCGGTCCTGCCAGCTGGCTGGGACCATACATTGTCATGAATAGTCTATTTCTGCCAGCCATGTTGCAGCAATTGGATCCAGCCAAAAAGGTTCAGCTGGTCGCCCTTTTCTCAACGATGGGGATGATTGTTGCCGCTATTTCGAATATGATTGCTGGGGCCCTATCCGACCGTACCAAGTCACGTTTTGGTAAGCGGACACCATGGATTATGGGTGGTGCGTTGGCCTTCATGCTGTCAATGATTGGTGCCTCATTTGCCCAGAACGTTACGATGCTGCTGATCGCATGGATGATTGGTCAAGCAGCCTTGAATTTCATCGTTGCGCCAATGGTTGCCTGGCTGGATCTGGCTCCTGAAAACCAGAAAGGGACCGCTTCCTCTGCTTATGGTGGACTGGGGATGGCACTTGGGAATAACGGTTTTAACGTGGTTGGTGCCATGTTCCTTAGCCAGTTCCGACTGGGATTCATCATCTTTGGGATCGTTGAATTTATCGGTACCTTGATTGCAGTATTGATCGTTCATGAGCCATCCAGTCTTGATGCTGTTGATGATCAAAAACCAGAAGCCAAGGAGAAATTCTCCTTCAAAGAGATCAAAAACGTTTTTCCTGGCTGGTCGGTTGGTCGCGACTACTACCTGGCCTTTATCGGTAAGATGTTCCAAGGGGTCGGCAACTTTGCAATTACTGGCTACATTCTCTACATTATGACTGACTTTTTGAAGCGGGGATCACAAACCCAATCTTCTATTCAATTGATCAACACGATTATGCTGATTTTCGGGATCTTGATGGGTCTCTTTGCTGGTCCGGTTTCTGATAAGCTTAAAGTATTGAAGTTACCGGTTGGTTTTTCGACCATCTTCTTGGCACTTGGCGCAGCATCCCTTTATTTCATGCACTCAACTGTGGGGATTGCAATCTACGCCTTATGTGCTGGTATCGGGATGGGGCTGTGGAACGCCTTGGACAACCTGCTGAACTTGGAAGTAATTCCTGACCCAGATCGCGTTGCCTTTTTCTTAGGTGTCTACAACCTGGGTAACACGCTGACACAGGCTATTGCTCCAGTCATTGCCGCTGCTGCAATTTCGGTATTTGGCTTCTCAAGCATCTTCTTGATCTCATTTGTCTTTTCTATCATTGGTGGACTCTGCGTATTGTCCATCAAGACCGTTAAGCGTTAATTAAATCAAACTCCTACTTTTTAAAACACTCACAAAAACACTTAAAATTCCTATTCAAAAGACCTGTCCTGTAAATAACTGGACAGGTCTTTTATAATTACCGTTACGACTTTCTTTGACATGATTATTCTGACAGTGCCGCCACAGCAAACCCTTTTGGCAAAAGTATGCCGTTTGAAAAGCCCTGAGCAAAAAATGGCGCAAGCGTAACTTGCAATGGCTCGCTACTGGTATTAAAAACTGCTACCAATTGCTGATTGTTGCGTCTGCGCTTGATAACTACACCTTGATTGTCATTTAAGGCAGTCAGTTCAATCGTGCCCTGTGCTATCAGCTGCCAGTGTTCTTTTCGACATTTAATCAAATCACGAACAAAATCATGCATTGCTATCGCTTTTGCATCGGGGTACCAGTTCATCGGCTTGCGACAATCCGGATCATTGCCCCCCGTCATCCCATATTCGGTACCGTAATAAATTGATGGACTCCCCGGCTGTAGAAACGTAAATGCCAGTGTCTGTCTGACCAGCTGATCATCTTCGTTGGCTAAGGTCATAATACGAGCCGTATCATGCGAATCAAGCACATTAAACATCATGGCATTAGTCTGATCGCGATAAAGCATTAATTGATGACTTAAACGATCAACCAGTCCTTGGCTGCTCAGCTCGTGTTTGATGAAATGATTAATAATCGCTCCAGTATAGTCATAGTTCATCACACCGGTAAACTCATCGCCATTGAGCCATGGCTGTGCAGAATGCCAGATCTCCCCCAGAATATAAAAATCATCTTTGAGTGTCAGCATCTCATTATGGAAACAACGCCAAAAGTGATGGTCAATCTCATTGGCAACGTCCAGCCTCCAGGCATCAATATCAAATTCACGCACCCAATAGCCCGCAATATCTAAAAGCCAGTCCTGTACCTTGGGATTGGCCGTATTAAGTTTTGGCATATGTGGCGTGTAGTCAAACGTGTCGTAGGTTGCATCCTTGGCAAATTCAAAGTTGTCCGTCGGTGTATAGGTAACTGGGAAACGATTGATATGAAACCAGTCGGCATACTTTGAATCCTGGCCATTTTTCAAAACGTCTTGCCACATAGGCGATTGATCACCAATATGATTAAAAACGGCATCCAGCATAACGCGCATCCCTCTTTGATGTGCCTGCTCAACCAGTTTCTTAAACAGCTTAGCATCACCAAAATGTGGATCAATTTGATAATAATCTTGCGTGTCATACTTATGATTAGAAGGTGCCTTAAAGATTGGATTAAAGTACAAGCCATTAACGCCTAGCTGTTTAAGATAATCCAGATGATTGATAACGCCTTGCAGATCACCACCATAAAAGTCTTGTCGTCTTGGATGCTCGTTGGGATTCCAAGGTTTGGTATCTTGAGGGTCGTTGGTTGAATCACCATTGGCAAAGCGCTCTGGAAAAATCTGATACCAAACCGTCTGCTCAACCCATTTTGGTGCGTGAAAGGCATCAATATTTTGAAAATAAGGCATTCGAAAGTAGGTATTGGCGTCCTCCAGCATTTTTAAATCATCTGACTTGATAAATCCCTGGTCAGTATAGATAAAACAATTGTTAGACTGATCAATCAGTTCAAAGGCATAGGCTAAACGTTTCTTAGGCTCAGTTACGGCCAATTGCCAATAGTCAAACAGCTCATCGGTATAAATCTTTTTCATTGGCGTCGGCTGCGTATAAAATTTTGGTAGGTCCGGTCGGCTGCGCAGGCTGTATGGATCACCGTGCAATAGACTGACACCAGCAATATCATCTTTAGCCGTTTTCAAACGAATATGCATGATATCTTTAGTATAAAGATAGGCCATTTCGCTTTCTGGCCGATGATAGACTCCAGCAAAGTTCATAAAATGCTCCTTTATTCAGAATCAGTATTTTAAGTTACAGTTGATTTTAATTTTTTGCCAGCGTAAGATCAAGCCAAGATAAGCACTCAATATCATCTCTAACTATAAAACTCCAAAACCGCTATGGATCAACCTCCATACGCTTCATCAATCAGCCCATTTTGTCGCTAATAGTACCAAATATGACTACTCCAATGGTCCACTGGAAGGCATCAATTATAAGATCAAAAACTTAAAGCGTAGCTGTTTTGGCTTCCGTAACTTTGAAAATCTGCTTCGGCGCATTGAATGCATCCGTTATTAAAAAATCCCCACTTCATTTCATTTTTGAAGCAGGGAATAGATCTTCACCAATACGATTTGACAAAGACCAAAAAAACTCGATGATGGATCTAACCATCACCGAGTTATCAAATAGTGCTGACTAAAGGATTCGAACCTTCGACCTACGCATTACTAGTGCGTTGCTC
>ERZ841116.1213-NODE-1213-length-13693-cov-4.487022_pt1 | contig 13693 bp, 18 predicted proteins | sample MGYA00519875_ERZ841116 | MGnify/ENA primary metagenome ERZ841116 (study PRJEB31850, sample SAMEA3708889) | human gut metagenome | biome: human gut; feature: human-associated habitat; material: faeces | place: China | collected 2014 ... | reverse complement strand
TTGATGCGCTGCTGCAGGGGCTGTGTTTCCACTATGACCCGCTGGCCAACCGCGTGCAGTGCTCCATCACCACGCTGGCCATTGAGTGCGGACTGGCGACGGAGTCTGAGGCCGGGAAACTTTCCATCACCCGTGCCACCCGTGCCCTGAAGTTCCTGTCTGAGCTGGGGCTGATAACCTACCAGACGGAATACGACCCGACAATTGGCTGTAACATCCCGACCGACATCACGTTCACGCCGGCACTGTTTGACTCACTCGATATCTCAGAAGAGGCAGTGGCTTCCGCACGCCGCAGCCGCGTGGAATGGGAAAACAGGCTGCGCAAAAAGCAGGGGATGGATGCGCTGGGTATGGATGAACTGATAGCGAGGGCCTGGCGTTTTGTGCGCGAGCGTTTCCGCAGTTATCAGGCAGAGCTTAAGTCCCACGGCATGAAACGTGCCCGTGCGCGCCGCGATGCAGGCAGGACCCGTCAGGACATTGTCACCCTGGTGAAACGGCAGCTGACACGTGAAATCGCGGAAGGGCGTTTCCGCGGAAGCCTGGAGGCCGTGAAGCGCGAAATCGACCGTCGCGTGAAGGAACGCATGATAATGTCGCGGAACAACAACTACACACGGCTGGCCACTGCCTCACCCTGAGTTTGACCTCATCTGAATAATCCGGCCTGCGCCGGAGGCTTCCGCACGTCTGAAGCCCGGCGACGCACAAAAAAGCAGCACAGCACACAAAAAACAGCCTCATCATCTGCCTTCCGGCTCATCATGCTCCCCCTGTTTTTCACGCAAAACACGTCTCACAGACGGGTAATTCTGTTTATCCACATTTAACTGCAAGGGACTTCTCCATAAGGTTACAACCGTTAATGCTATAAAGCGCCAGCCGCAGGCGTTACAGGGTGCAATGTTTCTTTTAAACTCCAGTACTGTATTTCCTTTAAACTACTTAATTACTTCCATTTAAAAAGAAAACCTGTTCAATGCCTGTCCTGTGGACAGACTGATATGCACCTCCCACGCTGACGCGCGGGCCCCGAACCTCACCGTTCTGAAACCACAGCAAAAAGACATCAGGAATAAAAACACCACACAAACGCAGCACCGTGCCTACCCCTCATAACTGAAAAGCGAGGCCGCCCCCGCCCAAAGGGCGGGAACAACATCGCTTTTAATTATGAATGTTGTAACTAAGAATCCTCATCGCTGTCAGTCTTCTGGCTGGAAGTCCTCAGTACACGCTCGTAAGCGGCCCTGACGGCCCGCTAACGCGGAGATACGCCCCGACTTCGGGTAAACCCTCGTCGGGACCACTCCGACCGCGCACAGAAGCTCTCTCATGGCTGAAAACGGGTATGGTCTGGCAGGGCAAGGGATGGGTAAGGTGAAATCTATCAATCAGTACCGGCTGACGCCGGGCTTCGGCGGTTTTACTCCGGTATCACATGTAACCACAGCGTGCCGCCTTCCATGCCGCTGGCGCGGCATATCCTGGTGACGATATCTGAATCGTTATATACTGTGTATATACGTAGTAATGACGAGGTGATAAATGGCACAGGTTAATATGAGTTTAAGAATCGACGCTGAACTGAAGGATGCTTTTATGGCCGCTGCAAAAAGCATGGACCGTAATGGCTCTCAGTTAATTCGGGATTTTATGCGCCAGACCGTTGAACGGCAGCATAATACCTGGTTCCGTGACCAGGTTGCGGCAGGACGTCAGCAACTCGAGCGCGGCGATGTGCTTCCCCATGACATGGTCGAATCTTCTGCCGCTGCATGGCGGGATGAAATGAGCAGGAAGGTTTCCGATAAATGATGGAGATATTCTGGACCATGCTGGCCAGCCAGGACAGGAAGCGCATTCGTGAGTACATTGCGGAGCAGAACCTGATGGCCGCCATTGAACTGGACGAACGGATTGGTTATTCAGCCAGCAGCCTGGCCGGGCAGCCGTATAAAGGTCGCAACGGTCGTGTGGAAGGAACCCGGGAACTGGTTATTCACCCCCATTTTGTTCTGGTTTATGAGGTCGACAGCCAGTGGGGAAAAGTGTATGTCCTGCGCGTGTTGCATACCGCACAGAAGTGGCCATAAAATTCCAGTCAGGAATAATACTTTTCATTTTTAGTTTACTGCTCCCCCAGTAAGAGCGATATATTCCGAACAGTCTTGTCTGGGAGGTATGGTGCAGTCAGCGAAGAACCGCCGAGAATCCTCGCCCAATGCGGGCGGGGAGCAGTCACCGGAGTCTTCGCCACCCGCCCTCTGTGCACTGACCGGGTGATCCTGTCAGTGAGCGTGGTTCTGCCACTTCATCCGAATTCTTTCTTCCAGTTTGCTATGCAATCCGCCTCCGATCCACTGGCTGACCAGAGCTGCTGTTGCAAATGAACAGAAAGTCAAGGCGAATCCATGTTTAAACGTCTCCGGTAGTTCCTGGCCGGCGTGCTGAGTGATGATGGAAAACCCTATATATATAATAAAGGTACAAAAAATTCCTGTGTGGGCGAGCCAGGCAAACCATTTGGCCACCCTGTATAACCCGTATTTCAATGGCATCTCCCGTTTAATATCATGAATAATCATTGTATCTATCTTGTGGGTCAGAGATTGAAATTTTGTAAATATCATAAGTCCTTAGTCCATCTAAAGTGAGATTTACCGTATCTGAATATATCAAAATGCTAAGGCAGAATCCCCGGAAATTTGTGTATTACTTCTGTAGCAGACACGGCAAAATCGTTGCATTACAGGTGCATCTGCTGGGGCGTCTGTTTATCGATGCATCAGATTTAATGTCTGACAGTTACTTTTCTGTATCACCCACACTCTCTGCTTTTTCATTGCTACTGTCATATTTATGTCTGTTGCGCGGTTTTATCTGTGTATATAAAATACATCTGTATTCATTGTTTTCTAAAAATTTGCGTATGTTGATAAAAAATCCGATTTCTTATTTCCATATTGGCACGTTTTTATTTTCAGGAAAAAAACGTCATCTTCTGGAATGCTGGAAAGCAGAAGTTATCATGCGGGATAAGTTTGTTTTTCACCGGCTTATCAGGAACGGTATGCAGAGGCAGAGAGGTTTTCTTCTGTGGTGGCGCCTGGCTAATGAAATGTATATATCGGGGAATAAAAAACAACGAAAATGTGCGATCAAGATAAAAAATGCGCTTATGGCGAAGTATGGATGTGATATTGGTCTGGGGGCGCAGATTGGTAAAGGCCTCGTGCTGCCCCACCATTCAGGCGTCGTCATTCACGGAAATGTAAAAATCGGTGAGAATGTGATTATACGGCAGAATACGACCATTGGCGAAAAGGAATCTGACAGCAGAGAGAATTATATCGTTATTGGTGATAATGTCGATATCGGTGCCCATACGTGTATTATCGGGCTTAACGTAAAAATAGGCAGTAATGTAAAAATTGGAGCCATGTCTTTTATTATGGAGGAGGTTCCGGATAACTGTACTTACGTTACCAGGAAAGAATCACGGGTAATTATGCGTTAATCATGATGATATTATTCACAGTTTTATTGTATTGTTGATTGAGAAATTTATACGTGCGGGGGGGATGGCCTGAGTACAGGAAGGAAGCCCCCGTGATTGTGGTGATTTTTTTGTTACTTTATTTCAGTATGCGGCAGATATCCATTGCATCCTTGCGGTCGCTTTTTTCCTTTCAAAAGGCAGTTACGTCGCTTCTGCCTTACATCTGATGAGCCTTTGGTGGCATCCATGAGTCTGTAAGCAGACTCTGATACACAATGTCATGATGTTATCTGAAATGTTTATTGCTCAGTCTGCCGTTCCTTCATCCTGAGCCACCGTTGTTCTATTATCGCCAGTCTTTGAACAGCACTCTGTGCTTCAGTTTCTGAGACCTGCCCATCGGGATGACCATCCAGCCCATAACGAGGGACGCCGGCGACAGAGGTCCGCTGCAGATATACGCGGCGGGAGGTGATGCAGGACACTGCACAGAGCCATTCGTCCATGGACAGTTCTGTATCCGGGCTTTCTGCCAGAAATGCCGAAATATCATTGCTTATGCCAATTTTCAGGGGAATAAATCCACCACCTTCAGCACGAAGATGAGGAAACAGGGCCTTTATTTTTTCCACGCACTCGTGAGTATACTCACGGGTCCAGTGGGAGGGACGTGGAAAACGGTGTCTTTTCTTTTTCTTCTTCCTGGCTGGCGCTTCGGGGATATGTGTTTCGACGGCAGATGAATTTATTCCGGCGGGGGCTGATTCTGCCGTCTGTTCAGTAAATACAGGTGCGATAATATCTGTTTTTTCGGATAAGGACGGTGGCGAAAAAGTTCGACGTTTTTTCACCACAATGACGGGAGTTTTCCTTTCTTCCTGATTTTTTCCCATAAATACCTCGGCTGGCTGGTTTTACTCTTTAATAATATCACAATCCATAAATTAGTAAATTTCCCATCAGGTGATTTTTCATGGCTAATAAGTCCATTCTCTGAATATTTATACTCGAGGTAGTTACAGTTATGGCATGACAGTCGAATTGATATTCTACTGAACCCTGACAGAAACATGGTTGATATATTCTCTCACTTTAATGTTGTCATGATATAAATAAAAACAATTCATTTGAAAGGATATCAGAAGAAGATATCGGGGCGCACAGTTCATCTCTGCCTTTGTTTCATGGGGTGTTCTTTGTATATTTTACTTACTGTTTAAGCATGTACATAAGGAGTGCTTTCATTATGCCAATGATACTTGTAAAGAAGAATCCCCGGGGCAAAGTGATTCGGGAGCTTAGCAGTGAGGAAGAGACTGCAGTAAAGACGGTCTGTGGACTGAAAAAGCCAGCAACCATGGCACTACATAACCTGGCCAATGATATTCTCCGGGAAATGCGTGAGTATGATGCATGGTTACAGTGTGACTGTATTCCGGGAGATTCGCCGGCCATGAATTTTGCTGCTCTTAAAAACAATACGGGTACTCTTTATCTGTCCAGTTTTAATCATGAGCATGCACCTGAATGCCCCATGTATCGTCAGTTATCCGGAAATGAAGAGGAAACATCTTCCGGAGCAAGCCGGCATCCCGTTAGCACCCGTATAAATTACAGAAACTTTTTACCACCTGATGACAGTAATTCTGTTATCAGACTGCAGGCCCGCTCTGCTTACCATAATGGTGAGAGCTCCTCCGTTCGCAAGAAACGTCCGCGCCTTGCCCGTTTACTCCTGTCGCTTATTGACGATGCTGGGCTGAATAAACTGGATTCCCTGGCTAATCCCCGTATCCGGACTAATTATCGTGAGTGTCTTGATGCCATACGGCAGGTTACACTGCAGCAGGAGTATATTCGGGGAAGATCCTTATCTGAAATTATCCATTTCCGGCCTGGAATGTCTGAAAGGTCTCAGGAGCGGTTAATGGAAACGCTGGAGAATTCAGAACGACACTGGCCTGCCAGAAGAAAACATATGTTCTTTCAGATTTTTATGGCGCAGCACATCTGTCGTGATGCTGTGGAAATTCACTGGGCGAACGGTAATATTCAGGTCATCAGACCTGTGCGGGGGATCAGTATTAATGGTGAAGCGCAGGGCGGAATACGTCCCCCTTACTGGGTTATTCTTGCTTTTTGCCGGAGTGCCGATGGCAGAATCATCTGCAGTGAAGGGTATGCTCATGCTCTTTATCAACTGACATGTCCGGTGCCTGTGGACAGCAAACTGGAACGAAACACGCTCACTGCTCTTCTGAATGTGGCCAGCTGGCTTAAAAGAAAGCCAGGTACGCCGGAATTAAGTCTGGAAAGGCCCCTGTTTGATACAGAAGTTTATGTTAATGGTGAAAAGAAATATGTCCTGCCGGATTTCATTGTCACAGCAAGGGCTCCTGACGGAAAGACGGCCAGAGTGGTCATCGAAACGATGGGATATGAAGACAGTGATTACTGCGCGAGAAAATCCAGGCAGCATACCGGCATGAAGCAGATTGGTGTTCTGCATACCGATCCACCGAAATGGCTGGATAACGATCATCCCCCTTTTGAGAAACATATGTACGGTGTTTTTATGCATCTCAGGTACTGAGATATTTTGTGGCTCAGTTCTGTAACTTTTCCCGTAACATTGTCTGTTGTTACGGGAAAGTCCGGTTTTTGTATTGCACCAGAGAATACTCAGACTGTGATGCTGCCACAGCGTCAGCAGGCTTTCTGAACGGTGTAACATTACTTCATGTTAATGATAATCACTATCATTAAGTCTTGACATGCCATTTTCTCCTTAATAAATTAATAATGTATATGTATCCATATACGTAAGCAGTTAATTCATTTGTTTTCCTCAGAGGATGAAGGAGATACCGAATGTCTGACCCTGTACGGGGTTCAGTGAGTTAGCTGGCCTGGATGTAACCACTCGTTCAACTCAATTCTCTTAGCGTGGGAAAATTTCCCTTTTCCAAGCGGACCCCTATTAATATTTGTTTTGTTTTAGGTTCTATTCAACATAGGTCATCCTAAAATACATTGAAGATAACAAGATAACAAGATAACAAGATAACAAGATAACAAGATAACAAGATAACAAGGTGTTATCTTGTTATCTCAAGGTGTTATCTTTGTTTTACTTCTGCTATCAATCGTGATACCTCTGTTTTTGATAGTGTTTTAAGTGCTTCTACCGCCGCCCTGACAACATCAGAACGATTCACTCTGCCTTTACCTGAAACCATCTCAGCCGTTATAAGGGCATCAATGTCTTTTAGGTTTTCTTCAAAAAAAGAAATACTCACTGGTTTTGCTTTGCTTACAACCGATGATTTATCTGATGACTTTTTGGTATTATCAAGGCCAGCCGTGCCACCGTTAATAAATGCTGCCTCGTCACGAGGTGAAGTGTTTGCTCTATTTCTCACAGAATAACCTCTTTCACTAACGCTTCGATTTCTTGCTGGGCTTTATCATTTTGCGTTTCAAAAATTGTCATTGATTCGGCCCAAGCATCTCGATGTGCTTTACGATCACATACCCGGGAGTTTGCCAGATGCATTTCAGGGTAATCCTTAAGTACTTCAGCTGCCTCATTGGCTTCATTAACAAACATATTTGTGGGCGTCATGTTTAAAACGAGATATCCCCGAACATCCTCATTAAAATCTTTTGCTGCTGTAAAAACGGAGCATGTATGAGGCACAACATCCAGGTCCATCTGAGATGGGCGCAAAGGAGAAATGAATACATCTGCGGCCATCAATCCACTACGCATTTCTGCGCTATCACGGCCAGCACAGTCTGCAATAACAAAATCATAGGATTTTTCGTGTTCCTTTAACATGGCTTTGATGTTACCTGTCGCGCCTGTAACCGGAATATGAGGGAGATCTTCAGGGCGATTGTTGTACCAGGTTAATACTGATTTCTGGTCATCTGCGTCGACAATAATCACTCTATTGCCTAGTGACATCAGATACGCAGCTATAGATACCGCCAGTGTACTTTTACCTACCCCACCCTTTTGACTACCTAATACTATTATCATTATAGCCTCATATTAAGCTGTTAAGTTAACAACTTAATATTGCCATCTGAACGCGAACCATGCAATTATTTTTGTTATGTTAACAACTTAGCAAGTTGTTAAGTATTTGATTTATAGATTAATTAAGATAACAAGATAACAAGATAACAAGATAACAAGATAACAGGATAGCAATATTATGGATGGATTACATATTCATAACTGGGCTACTGGCAAATCTGTCCATCTGGTGGTATACGCAGGAGAAAGCATTTCCCGTTTCATTTGCCATTCAGGGGCGGTTCCTCGCCCCGCAAACCACACTTTCCCTTTTCCCGACTGGTTCAGTTCATCGAGTGTTTTCATTAACTTTTCACTGTTTTTACGGGGCTGGATTTCATCAAATAATCCCGGCTGCGCTATACCCGATGGTGTGAAATCAGCCAGCATGACACCTGCCTTCATATAGCGGTACCCTTCACGCCAGACATGGTTTAACGCTCTGCATGCTGCGGCAATAATGTCCCGGCTGTCCTGTGTGGGCAATGAAAGCTTTTCCACAGCGGCATTGCTGTAACAGGGTTCAGGGATGTCCGTACAAATGTCGTCACCTGCCGGCAATACTGACGCTCCCCACGTAGTTTCTCTGCGGCCCGCTCTGCATACTGAACAACAGCCTGGTGCATGGCATCTTTGTCTGTGATTCGTTCACCAAAACTGCGACTACAGACAATCTGCTGTTTTGCCGGCGGTGCTTCTTCCAGAGATATGCAGGACTCGCCGTTGAGTTCGCGTACCGTACGCTCAAGAATGACGCTGAAGTTTTTCCGGATGAATGCCGTGTTAGCCTGCGCCAGCTGCAGTGCTGTGTTAATACCCAGCGCATTCAGCTTTTCCGTCAGTCTGCGTCCTACTCCCCAGACCTCACCAACTGGCTGCAACCCCAGTAGCTTCAAGATCCGATTACGGTTTTCTGCCGTCAGCGCGACCACACCGGAAAACTGTGGCCATTGCTTTGTTGCCCACTGGGCACTTTTAGCCAGCGTTTTTGTAGGCGCAATGCCCACCCCCATGGTGAGTCCTGTCCAGCTCTTTACCTGTTCCCTGAGCTGATGACCAAAAATCTCCGGAGAGATGCAATGATTTATCCCCCGCAAATCAATGAACATTTCATCAATTGAGTAGGGCTCAACTGCGGGAGAAAGCGACTCCAGAACAGCCATAACCCGTTGGCTCATGCTGTGGTACAGCGCATAATTGCTGGAAAATACATGTATTTTCTTCTCCAGGCGCATTTGTCTCACCTGAAACCAGGGCTGCCCCATTCTGATGCCAAGGGCTTTTGCCTCCGGGCTGCGCGCGATCACACAGCCATCGTTATTGCTGAGTACGATGACCGGTTCGTTGCGAAGGTCCGGGCGGAAAACTTTTTCACATGAGGCGTAGAAACTGTTGATATCAGCCAGTGCAAACATCAGCGTAACTCCCGCGTCCTGTGTATCACGTGAGTGACAACACCAAAAATACAGATGTTTTCCGGATACAGTGTGCGGAACTCCGGGCTGTCTGAAACCGGCTCCAGTGCCGGGCGTGGGCGCAACAGCAGTCGTTTGACGGTGAACTCACCGTCGATCTCAGCGATAACGATGTCCCCGTGTTGTGGTTTTTCGGCCCTGTCCACTACCAGCAGATCACCATTCTGCACGCCAGCCTGGTTCATCGATTCACCGCTGGCGCGCAGAAAGAAGGTGGCTGCAGGTCTGCTGATGCAATAGCTGTTCAGATCCAGTTCCTGCTCAGCATAATCAGTGGCAGGCGAAGGAAAACCGGCCTGGCAACGATCGGCAAACAACGGTCGCACGTAACTGTCATCGCCTGAAGGGGCAGCCGGACGGTGATAAACGGTACTCATGCTGCAGGCAGCCAGCTGTCGTCCTGCCAGATTTCTTCCAGCAGAGACAGGATACGTTCTTTATCCTTGTCGTTGCGGGCTCCTGTGACAGATACAGACGGGGCGCTGCCCTGGTCTATACGCAGCCAGATTTCCGGGTAGTGTGGTTTCAGACGTTGTTCGATTTCATTCTGTAGCGCCTGAAGTGTGCCTGATTTGAGGTTTTTTGTGCTCTGGCGGTCGAAAAGAATTTCAATGCGGATCATGTTCTCATCTCCCTTTTCTTTATGCTGTATGTTTATACAGTATTCTAATAACTGAATCCGCACACAGTCAAATGTCATTGTTGTGACTAAAAAACGCTCAATTCTCTGAGTGTGTGGCTGTATGCCTGCTGTGGGCTGCTGTGTCCAGCTTATCCACAGCATTTTGTGCACGGTTCTGTGGACAAAATACCTGGTTACCCAGGCCGTGCCGGCACGTTAACCGGGCTGCATCCGATGCAAGTGTGTCGCTGTCGCCGGCCTCCTCACCCGGTCACGTTTCGTCGTTCCTCCTCCACGCGCTGCGGCTTCGGGGCCGCACCTGCATTCGTATGCGGTCGCCCGGTAACAGGTGCGGCACGGCCTGATGGAGGCCGCATGTGAGAGGAGAATTCCCATGCCAAACTGGTGCTCGAATCGTATGTATTTTTCTGGTGAACCGGCACAGATCGCTGAGATTAAACGACTGGCCAGCGGTGCAGTCACACCGCTTTATCGCCGCGCCACAAATGAAGGTATTCAGCTGTTTCTGGCCGGAAGTGCCGGACTTCTGCAGATCACTGAAAATATCCGCTCTGAGCAGTGCCCCGGAGTGACGGCTGCCGGACGTGGTGCTGTATCACCGGAAAATATCGCGTTCACCCGCTGGCTGACACACCTGCAGAACGGTGTACTGCTGGATGAGCAAAACTGCCTGATGCTGCATGAACTCTGGCTGCAGAGCGGTACTGGACAGCGTCGCTGGGAAGGGTTACCGGATGATGTCAGGGAAACTATCACTGTGCATTTCACCGCAAAAAGAGGTGACTGGTGTGACATCTGGGGTAACGAGGATGTATCGGTGTGGTGGAACCGTCTGTGTGACAACGTACTGCCGGAAAAAACCATGCCGTTTGACCTGCTGACGGTTTTGCCGACCCGCCTGGATATTGAAGTGAATGGCTTTAACGGCGGTGTTCTGAACGGTGTTCCTTCTGCATATCACTGGTATACAGAACGGTATGGCGTGAAGTGGCCTTGTGGGTATGACCTGAATATCAGCAGTCAGGGGGAAAACTTCATTCAGGTGGATTTCGACACGCCGTGGTGTCAGCCGGAAAGCGACGTTGTTGCAGAATTAAGCCGCCGTTTCGGCTGCACGCTGGAGCACTGGTACGCCGAACAGGGCTGCAATTTCTGTGGCTGGCAGTTGTATGAGCGCGGAGAGCTCGTTGATGTGCTGTGGGGGGAACTGGAATGGTCTTCCCCGACAGATGATGATGAGCTGCCGGAAGTCACCGGACCTGCGTGGATAATCGACAATGTGGCGCATTATGGCGGATGAAGTATGACGGAGACGGGCGGGCAACCGCCCGTTTCTTTTCCGACAAAGGATGTCGCCGTGCTCCTCTTTTTACTGCGCCGGCTGACGCGGCGCGGCATAAACGCTGCCTGTGGTCAGTGTCCCGCGTCCGGCCGGGCACGGGACGGGCGCTTTTACCGCTCCCGGCTGGCGTCGGTGACAGTGTACGCCAGCCCGTCGCCCTTTTCTGATGAACGCCCTTCAAGCCGCTTTCGCGGCATAGCCTTGCCGTCAAAAAGACGACGGCTGCGGTATTCCACGGTCGGCCTGACCCGTTACCGGACGCGGTGAACAGCCCACAGGCAGCGGGGAACGGGCACCACAGGGGTGCCCTCCCGGTGCCCTCTGTAAGAGAAGGAGTTTGGTATGTCCCGTTTTGTCCTCGGTAACTGCATCGATGTTATGGCCCGTATCCCTGATAACGCCATTGATTTCATCCTCACCGACCCGCCGTACCTCGTCGGTTTTCGTGACCGTCAGGGGCGTACCATTGCCGGCGATAAAACCGATGAATGGCTGCAACCGGCCTGTAATGAGATGTACCGCGTACTCAAAAAAGACGCGTTAATGGTGAGCTTCTATGGCTGGAATCGCGTCGATCGTTTTATGTCTGCCTGGAAAAATGCGGGATTCAGCGTTGTTGGTCACCTGGTCTTCACCAAAAACTACACATCGAAGGCCGCATATGTGGGCTATCGCCACGAATGTGCCTACATCCTGGCAAAAGGCCGTCCACGTCTGCCACAAAACCCGCTGCCGGACGTGCTGGGCTGGAAATATTCAGGCAATCGTCATCACCCGACTGAAAAGCCCGTTACCAGCCTGCAACCGCTGATTGAGAGCTTCACACACCCGAACGCAATTGTGCTGGACCCGTTTGCAGGCAGCGGCTCAACCTGTGTGGCCGCCCTCCAGTCCGGACGCCGGTATATCGGTGTCGAGCTGCTTGAACAGTATCACCGTGCCGGACAGCAACGACTGGCCGCCGTGCAACGGGCCATGCAGCAGGGGGCCGCGAATGATAACTGGTTTGAACCGGAGGCTGCGTAAATGAACTATGCCGGACACGAAAAACTGCGCGCCGACGTGGCGGAGGTGGCCAACACCATGTGTGACCTTCGGGCCAGGCTGAACGATATGGAGCATCGCTGTCGCTTTGATTCCGATGTGCTTGTTGAACGCCTGACACGCCAGACGCTGTATCGCGCCAATCGCCTGTTCATGGAGGCGTATACCGAAATTCTGGAACTGGATTCCTGCTTCAAAGATTGAGAAGGAGACGAGAATGTACGGAACATGCGAAACGCTATGCCGGGAGCTGGCAGCAAAGTATCCGGGAGACACGCCGCTGATGCTGGTTATCTGGTCCCCGGAAGAGATTCAGGCACTGGCTGACGGTATGGAAATTTCTCTGACCGGTTATGAAATCAGGACCGTCCTGGCACGCCTGGAGGACATCCCGGAAGAACAGCGGATTGAGTCCGGTATTTCTTCCGCTGCGGTGATGGAGATCATCAATAACGTGAGCGAAAACCGCCAGGTGACCGTCCCTGCTGAACTGCTGGCGTCCCTGATTCAGACCGCTGAGCAGGCATTGTGGAAACGTGAATGGGCCGCCCGGGATCATGGCCTCGCCGTCCCGGAATGCGTCACCCGCCGTCAGGAGGTGGTTAATCAGGCCCGCACCCTGCTGAAAAACAACACACACGAAAACGACTGATGTTATCGCCGCCTTCGGGCGGCGATACAGGGAGTTCATGAATTATGAATGAAACGCTGAATGCACTGATTTATCGCCACGCCAGCAACCTGTTGCTGGCGCAGGGCTGGCCGGAAGAAACGGATGTTGACCAGCGTAACCCGAAGTATCCGGGCTGGATCAGCATTTACGTGCGGCTGGATACGCCCCGGCTGGCGACGTTACTTATCAACCGTCACGGCGGCGTACTGCCGCCGCTCCTGGCCTCTGCCATTCAGAAACTGACCGGAACCGGAGCGGAACTTGTTCTGTCCGGCAGTCAGTGGCAGTCGCTGCCGGTACTTCCGGCAGACGGAACGCAGGTGTCTTTCCCGTATGCCGGAGAATGGCTGACCGAAGACGAAATCAGGGCAGTTCTTGATGCGGTGCACGATGCGGTACGAAGCATCTGTTACCAGGTGGCAGAAGATGCGCGGCGTATCCGTGCGGCGCTGACCACCACCGGTCAGACGTTGCTGACCCGCCAGACGCGCCGCTTTCGCCTGGTGGTGAAGGAAAGCGATCACCCCTGCTGGCTCGATGAAGACGACGAAAACCTGCCCGTGGTGCTCGATGCCATCCTGAACCGGGGCGCTCGTTTTTCGTCGGTGGAAATGTATCTGGTCAGTGAGTGTGTGGAGCATATCCTGTCCAGTGGGCTGGCCTGCGATATGCTGCGTATACCGGATGAACCGCCCCGCCGCTGGTTTGACCGTGGTGTTCTGCGGGAGGTGGTCCGGGAAGCCCGGAACGAAATCCGCAGCATGGCGGATTCACTGGCGAAAATCCGGAAATGATGACGCTGGCGGGGAAAAATCTCCGCCTTTTCCAGCCGGTCCCCGGAAAGAGCAAAAGGATGTCGCCGCAGGCTCCGCTTTACCCGGCCATGCGGGGCATGGCCTTGTGGGTTTTCAGTTATGTGGCCTCAGC
>ERZ841116.1208-NODE-1208-length-13739-cov-14.265712_pt1 | contig 13739 bp, 15 predicted proteins | sample MGYA00519875_ERZ841116 | MGnify/ENA primary metagenome ERZ841116 (study PRJEB31850, sample SAMEA3708889) | human gut metagenome | biome: human gut; feature: human-associated habitat; material: faeces | place: China | collected 2014 ... | reverse complement strand
CAAAGAATCGACTATAAACTCTGAAGTTATTTCTAAATCAAGTTCCTTCATTAAGGCTATGTATTCTAAATACTGTTTTGTGATTTCATGAATCTTTATCTCAGTAATACTCATTTCATTTTTTTTGATTAAATGCAAAAGCAAATCAAAAGGTCCATCAAAGTTTTTAAGTTTTATAATTGGCATTTCCATAGTCTATTTTTCTCCTACTATTCAAAACTTCACATAATATCATAACAACTATCATATAAAAAAGCAATTAACACTAAGTTTAAGGCATACAAGAAGTTGATTTTATAAAAATAACCTTCTCTCTAGTTATTATTTTACTAACTTTGAATCTATATAAGAAAAATTTATATACAAAAACAACTAGCATAAGGAGACTATATGCTAGTTGTTCTTCTTTCAACTTATAGGTATTTATTTTTAGTTTTTAATGAATACAGTCAAAATGTCTAGTTAATACTTTATTTTTCATTACTCTTTTCTTCTGTTTTTTCTTCTACTTTATCTTCCTCTTCACCATTAAAGAAATTCTTAACCTTGAATTTAACACTATCAATAATTCCGCCTTTTTTCATATCTCTATCTGAATATAATTCAACTTTACCTAGAAGTTCACCATCTAGATAATATTCACAATATCCAATAGTATCAAATTCTTTAATTTTTTTCTTACTTTCATCTAAAACAACTTTTTTCTCTATTTTGTCACTCATACCCTTTGGACAAACTAAGGTTAAATCATCCTTAGCTTTTCCTATGATAAACTTATCTCCTGTTTGATTCATAGAAATTTGTTCTATTTCACCATCTTTTGTAGCTACTTGCTTGCTTTCAAACTTAGAAAATCCATAATTCATAAGCATACTTGCATCTCTATTTCTTATTTTATATGTTGGAGCTCCCATAATTACAGCAAGCATTCTTACCCCATTTCTTACAGCGGTTGCACTTATACAATATTTAGCTTCTTGAGTAAATCCTGTTTTTAATCCATCACATCCATCAAAAAATCGTACTAACTTATTATGATTTACTAATTCTATAGGAGATTTTCTTCCTTCAGATATAGTTTCCATATATGTTCCGCTATACTTTAAAATAGTTGGATGCTTTAATAATTCCAATGACATTATAGAAATATCTCTTGCAGTTGTTAAATGTCCTTCTACCGGTAAACCATTACAATTTTTAAATGTTGTATTAGTCATTCCAAGTTCTTTTGCACGTTCATTCATTACTTTTACAAACTCATCTGTTGATCCACTTAAAAATTCAGCCATTGCTACAGCTGCATCATTACCAGAAGCTATGGCTATCCCTTTTAATATATCCTCAACAGTTCTAACTTCACCAGTATCTAAAAGCATTGTACTTCCACCCATACTTTTCGCATTTTCACTACATGTAATTTTATCATCTAATGAAATTTTCCCACTATCTATTGCTTCCATTGCTAATAACATTGTCATTATCTTAGTTACTGAAGCAGGCGCAAACTTTTCGTCTGGATTTTTTTCATACAATACTGTACCAGTTACAGGCTCAATAAGAATTGCTGATTTTGCATCAACATTCATTCCTTCTTCTAAACAAGCTGTATAAATATCATGTGGAGTAGAATTTTTAAGATCTACTCTTTCTGCAGCCATTGGTATTACTGTATTTAAACATAATAAACATAAAAGAATAATAGAGATTTTATTAAATATTTTTTTCTTCATTTGTTCTCCTCCTTTTAAGCTTATTATTACCAAAACAAAATAAAAATATGATAAATAGTTAGTAATTAGTAGTTATGTGTAAATAATTCATAAAAAAATCAACCCTAAGGTTTTAGTGTTATTCAACAGTAAAAAACCTAGTGTTGATTTTTAGAATTATTCTATTTATAAGTGTTAAATTATTTAACTATATCATATATTAACGGAATATTTAATTCATAATTATCTTCAATAGTTATATTTTCTAGGATGCTTTTTCTAGCCTTTTCAATATTATTTTTATTATTTGAATGTATGTATGCTAGAACATCACCCTTATTAACTTTATCACTTCTCTTTTTATTTAAAACAAGACCAACAGCTAAATCTATTTCACTTTCTTTAGTTGCACGTCCTGCTCCAAGTTCCATTGCTATAAGACCAAAAGCTTCTGCCTTAATCTTAGTAATATATCCATCTCTTGGTGCTACAACTTCTTCTATATATTTAGCTTTAGGAAATTTATTAAAATCATCTATTGCTGAAATATCTCCACCTTGTGCTTTTATAAATTCCTTAAGCTTTTCTAATCCTTTTCCATTAGCTATATTTTCTTCTAGCATCTTTCTTGCCTGCTCTTCAGTTTCTGCTTTTTTAGCACAAATAAGCATATTTGACCCTAAAGTTAATGTTAATTCCAAAAGATCTTTTGGTCCATTTCCTTTTAATAATTCAATAGCTTCCATAATCTCTAAGCTATTTCCTATTGCAAAACCTAATGGTTGATCCATATCAGAAATTACCCCAATAGTTTTTCTTCCAAGATGATTTCCTATATCAACCATTTCTCTTGCAAGTTCTTTAGCCGTTTCTGGTGTTTTCATAAATGCACCATCTCCAACTTTAACATCTAAAACTATAGCATCTGCTCCAGAAGCAATTTTTTTACTCATTATACTTGAAGCAATTAAAGACATATTATCTACTGTAGCTGTTACATCTCTTAATGCATATAATTTTTTATCTGCTGGAACTAAGTTTCCACTTTGCCCCATAATAGCTATATTTATATTATTTACATTTTCTATAAATTGTTCTTCTGTTAATTCAACTGAAAATCCCTTGAAAGTTTCAAGTTTATCTATAGTACCTCCAGTATGACCTAAACCTCTTCCTGACATTTTAGCAACTGGTATTCCAAGTGATGCAACCAACGGAGTTAAACAAATTGATGTTTTATCTCCAACGCCTCCTGTAGAATGTTTATCTACTTTTATCCCCTTAATACTACTTAAATCAATTTCATCACCTGACTTAACCATCGCATTTGTTAAATCTGCTGTTTCTCTCTTATTCATCTTATTAAAAAATATTGCCATAAGCATTGCTGATGCTTGATAATCTGGAATACTCCCATCTGTAAATCCTTCTACAAAAAAGTTTATTTCTTCTGTTGTTAATTCTTCACCTTTTCTTTTTTTCATTATAAGGTCATACATTCTCATAAGTTACACACTCCTAGCTATTCCATTATTTTATTAAAAAAACTATCTCCAACTAACTCATTTTTCACATTAAAGAAATCTAATATTGTTTTTCCTATATCAGAAAATCTCTCTCTTGTTCCAATATTAACTCCTGGTTTTACATTCTTTCCATAAACAAGTACAGGTATATGCTCTCTTGAGTGATCTGTACTGCTAGTTGTTGGATCGCAGCCGTGATCTGCTGTTATTATAAAAATATCTTCATCAGTCATCTTTGAATAAATTTCTTGTAATCTGTTATCAAAATCTTCTAAAGCTTTTCCGTATCCCTTAGGATCATTTCTATGTCCATATAACATGTCAAAATCAACTAGATTTGTAAAGATAAGACCTTCTTTTACTGTATCCATATACTCTAAAGTTTTATCTACACCATCCATATTATTTTTTGTATGAACTGCAGAAGTAATACCCTTTCTATTGTAAATATCTTCTATCTTTCCAACGGCTGCAACTTCTAAATTATTTTCTTTTAAATATTCAAGCATAGTTTTATTAAATGGATCTAATGCATAGTCTCTTCTGTTTGATGTTCTCTTAAAGTTTGGAGCTTCTCCTATAAATGGTCTTGCAATAACTCTTCCTACTGCCCATTTATCTACAAGCATATCTCTTGCAACTTGGCACATTTCATATAATTTTTCTACTGAAATAACATCTTCGTGTGCTGCAATTTGAAATACGCTATCTGCAGATGTATATATAATAGGATATCCTGTTTTTACATGCTCCTCACCTAATTCTTCTATTATTTGAGTTCCTGAAGCAACAACATTTCCTAATATCCCTTTTACATTTGCTCTCTTTTTAAATTCTTCAATTATTTCTTCAGAAAATCCTTCTGGATAAGTGTTTAGTGGCTTTTCTAAAATAACACCTGCAATTTCCCAATGCCCTGTAACAGTATCTTTCCCCTTTGATGCTTCTTTACACCTTCCATAAGCACCTACTGGTTTGCTACATTTTTTAGCCTCATTAACACCTTCTATATTTCCTAACCCTAACTTTTCTAATTCTTTTATTTCAAGTCCATTACAAGCTTTATATACATGATCTAAAGTATGACTTCCTTCATCACCATAACTTTTCGCATCTTGTAATTCTCCAACTCCTACACTATCTAATACAACTAAAATTGCTCTCTTCATTTTTTTCTCCTTTCGTATATAATGCCCATTTTAAAAAGCATCAAGCTCTTGGATGGGAATTTTTATAAACTAAGTTTATTTTATCATTATTTATTATTTCATAGTAAGTGTCCATATAAGTTAATACTTGGTTTCCTAAAAGCTTTTGTACTGCTCTTACATTTGCTCCATTTTGAAGTAAATGTACTGCAAAAGAATGTCTAAATGTATTTAAATTAACATCCTTATTTATTCCAGCTTTATGAGAATATTCCTTTACAATTCTCCATACACCTTGTCTTGTTAATTGATTTCCATTTAAATTAACAAATAAATTGTGTACTCCAGCTGAAGCTATCATATCTCTTATAGATAAATATTCTTTAAGTGCTGCTTCTGCACTTCTTCCAATAGGAATAAGTCTTTCATAATTTTTATTATCATGACACCTAACATAAAGTAAATCAAGGTTTACATCCTCTACTGATAATTTGATTATTTCAGAAACCTTCATTCCTGTTGCATACATAAGTTCTAATAAGGCATTATCTCTAATCCCCTTATTACAATCTTTATCAACTATCTTTATAATCTTATCAACTTCTTCAACTGTTAATATTTCTGGTAGTTTCTTTGATTGATCTGTACTCTTATAGTAAATCTTAGGTATATCTCTAATAATCTTTTGATCTTTTAAATAATTATAAAAGCTTCTTAAACTAATGACGATTCTACTTATTGATCTTTCTGATTTTCCATCTTCTAATAAATGTTCGATATAATTTTTAACTGTTACGTTATCAGTTTCATCTAAATATATATCTTTGCTATTTAAATATTTAATATACAAATTTACATCAGTTACGTATGCATAAACAGTATTATCACTTTTATGACTTTGAAGTAATGACTCTCTATATTCATTTACTATTTCTTTCATGATTTTCCCCAATCCCACCTTAATTATTATTATTCGACAACAACTTTAAAATTTCCTTTTATAATCATCTATTCTTTAACTAACTTTATAAACATTTGTTACTACAAATTTAATAATATTTGGACAAAGATAAGCTTCAATAAATGTGCCTATAATAAATATACATGCAAATACCCCAATCTTAAAAATTAGTTCCCTCTCTACTATTGTATTTACTTTACCTTTATTAAAGAACTTATCTTTTAGTTTTGTTGAAGAAAATTCAATTCCAACTATACTTAATGCTATAAAACATGGAATATATATAATATTTTGTGGTATTGTTGCAACTAATGCTAACCATAGACCTTTTCCTTCAAATGTTGAAATTAAAAAACTAAATGTATAACCTAATGTAAAGCCCTTTATAAGATCTAATAATAAAATTATTGGCGTACCAAATACAGTAAAAGATATTGTAATTAATACTGTTAAAAGTATTAAGTTTTTCTTTAATACATTTAATAATAGTGCTTTATTATTTACTGGCTCTTTTACTATACTTTGTGCAAATGTTGAAAAATAACTTGTAAGATCTGATGCATCACTTGCTCTCATATATTTAACTATATATGTACCTAATGCTATCCCCACACAAAAAAATATGAAAACCATAAAATAAAAAAATTTATTTTCTTTTTTATTTAAATTTAATTTATTTATAATCTCCAACTAAAACCACCCCCACATTGTTATATCCTAATAATATGATTGTAATTTTAAGTATATTCATAATTGAATATATGTAACTTAAATTTTTATATAATTTTTTCTATCTTTTTAACATTTTCCTTAATATCTTTTAAATTTAAGATATAATTATTTTCTAAAATTGATATAACTTTTTTAATATCATTAATTTCCTCTTCTTTTTTATGTTTTTCGAAATTTCCTCTTCCCATTCTGTCACTTATAAATAATAAAATAATATCATTTAAATTTGTCTCTTTTATCATTTCTTTCGTTTTAGCATAAGGCAAGTTTTTAATTATATATAAATGATGCATATGAAACCTTACTAAATTTAATATTTTTTCTTTTTCATAATCATCATATTTATAATAGTTTAATATTTTTTCTGCTATTTTTACCCCTTCTACATCATGATTATAAGAAGTCCATCTTCCTTGGTTATTTTTCTTTGTAGTTATTCCTTTTCCTACATCATGTAATAATGAACCTAACATAAATGCTTCCTTATCTATAGCAAAATCTTTTATTTTTGCAGCTATATCTATTACTTGCATAACATGATTCCAAACATTTCCCTCAGGATGATACCTTGGATTTTGTTCTATTAATTGAAGTATCCATAAGGATTCTAAAGGCGTGTCTTTAAATGAATTTTTAATTTTTTCTAAATAAACTGATGGCTTATTACAAACCATTAATTCCCTTTGAATTTCCATTAACTTATTTTCTTCCATTATATTCTCCTCTAAAATATAGTATTATATTTATTTAGTTTTTCTTGCTTTCATTATTTTACAAATAATAAATTTTTATTACATGAAATTTTTGTTTATGCTAACAGATACAAATAATTTGTATTTTTAATTTTATTTTAGGGAATTCTAAAAATATTACTAATTTTGAGGTGTTTATATTTTGGAAGAATTATTTGATAGATATTTACCAATTTTAATTCACATATTTGAACTAATGGGTATTTTTATTTTATTAATAGGTACATTTACAGCCTTTTATCACTATATATTAAAGAGATTTTTTAATAAAAATTTTAATATTAAATATGAATTTTCAGATGCAATGGTTACTACACTAGATTTTAAATTAGCAGCAGAAATACTTAAAACAGTTATTATTAAAGACTTAAATGAATTAATTATTTTGGCTTCTGTATTTATAATAAGAATTATAATGACATTTGCCTTAGAAAAAGAAATGAAAAATGATAATTAAATCATGACCACCCGTAAAACGGGTGGTTTGCTCTGCGCCTGAAAGGCTTTGTTGCTGGTTGTGCTAATCGCACGTTGAAAAGTTTGCCAACTGCATATTGCCACCAACTACCCCTGAAGGGGTTTTATTTTTTGCTTTTTTCTACCGGCTCACCCGTAAACGGGTCAATGTATTCTTTCAAGCTTATTTGCTCATATGCAATATCTTCTTGAATTTGATTTTTTATATACTCTTCTATAACTTTTTTATTACGCCCAACAGTATCTACATAATATCCTGTACACCAGAACTTTCTGTTTCCATATTTATACTTCATATTTGCATGTCTATCAAAAATCATAAGTGAACTCTTTACTTTAAGATATCCCATAAATTGAGCTACGCTCAATTTAGGTGGAATACTAACCAACATATGAATATGATCTTTACAAGCATTTGCCTCTATTATTTCAACACCTTTTTGTTCACATAACTTTCTTAATATTATTCCAATATCAGATTTTATCTTTCCATATATTATTTGTCTTCTATACTTCGGTGCAAATACTATGTGATATTTACAATTCCATTTACTATGTGCTAAACTACTTATGTCGTTGTTCATTAACGACTCCTCCTTTGAAAAATATTTTAGTTGGCAAACCTAAAATATTTTTCCAAAGGAGGCATTTTTTTATTCACTCATAGCTATAAGCTTTTAGAACCACAGGTTAAACCTGTGGTATTCTCAATACAATAAAAAAGCTCCATCACTGGAGCTTCTTTCAAATCACATTTTCATCTATATTTATCTCAATATAAAAATTCAATTTTATTCAATAAAAAGGCTCAAAATACCCTTTAGCACTTCTAGCCTTTTATTAACATTACTTTAAGAGTGTTCACATTTTTCAAAAACTAAATCATGAGAAGTTATTTGACCATAACTACCATTACTTGCAGGTATAGCTCCTACAAATCTCCAACCTTCTTTACTGTATTTATCAATTATTTCTCTATGATTACTATTAGTAAATACTCCTCCAACTTTTGATTCTACATACATATAAGTATACATAAATTCCTTCCCTTTAAATAACTTAGCCATCAAGATTAAAGTTGTTCATCAACTCTAATTTGTACTTATACTTATTCTCTTATTTGAATCCACTTAGGATTAGTAATTGTAGCAGGATACGTCTCTTGTGTATGCCCATCATACATAATAGTAACTACATCATCCAGCCTAATGTTATCCTGAGACATCTCTTCTCCTGACTTATCAAAAATCTTAATATCCTTGCAACTAACAAAGCACTTATCTCCTATTTGCGAAATTGATGAATTATCAATTCCACTAACAAGTAATAGTTTATTATCTAAATCATTTTCAATAACCTTAGCATCTACAGTTGTTTCAATACTATCAGATTTATTTAAATTACATCCATTCAAAAGAAATAAAATCATTGGTATACATAATGTCATATTAACAATTTTAAATATTTTACTCTGCATATACCCATCCCCCATATATATTTCGTATTTTAAAACAATTATTCATCAAAATCCCTTAGTATAATTATAATCTATTAACCATAAAATAACAATTTCATCTAATCTATAAATTGGAATTTACTTATTCATTTATTTTTTGATTTTTTTCTTTTCTTCTAAAGTTATCATTGCATTTCCTGCAATGATAAATCCCATAATACAAATAACACTTCCTCCTGCTGTAATTTTAGTATTTATGAAACCTGTAAATATATTAATTACTGTTGCGATAATTCCACAAATACAAATAATAATAAAAGCTCCAAACCTTTTTATATCAAGGCTTGAATCTTTTTTGTATCAATTATCTATTAGATTATTATTAAATATCTATAAATATCTATAAATATTATTTTTTATTTCATAATTTATAATTCAGATGGAGGCATATTAAACCCTAAACTACCTACTCCTATAACTCTATCAAAGAAAAATTCACTTATCATAGATTGTGGTAATTCTTTAATTCTACTATACTTTGCCAACTCCCAATTGTTTATCATAGCTCTTTCTGCATATCTTTGACAACCACCTATAACCGAATTCGCTGCTTGTTTCTTACTAACTGAACTTTCTTGATAATACTTTGTTGCATTTGCTACACTTTTGTAAATAATTCCATATATCTGAGATACAGAAAAATTTTCTAATAAATCTTTAAATATCGCAATTGTTTTTTCTCCTATATTAAAATCAAATCTTACACTTTTCATTTGATATTCAAAATATTCAATACATTCTTCTAATGCTATCTCTTTCCAAATATTTAATGCATCTTCTTTATCTGCATCGGAAAAACTTTTAGGATTAATTATTTTAGATAATATATTTTTTATCTCTTCATCACCTACTATATTGATACGATATTTAACCATAGTTATATAGTATACATTTGGAAATTCAATATCTTTTTCCTCACTTGAATCAAGGAAAGCATCTATGCTCGAGTTTGAATCCACACTTATTACACCTCTGCCTATTAAATAACTTAAGATTTCCTTAATATATCCAATAGTTGGAGCCAATTCTCTTTCTGCATCATTTAGAGGTAATATAACCTCCATATCCTCACTTAATGAAGTTCTTAATAACGCTCCTAAAAAAACCTTTTCTCTAAAATTAAGCTCTGAATAATTTACAGGTACTATATTTAAGTCATATACTTTTTTTATTTTTTCTCTTTTTTCTTGTAATATTCTCACTTTTCTTTCTTCATTCAATTTTCTAACTTTTTCTCTCTCGGCAATACAATAATTACACTTACAAATTATTTCATCTGTATGTCCACAAATTGCACAAAAAGGCTTCTTTTTATTCCAACTATAACTTGACTTAGAATCTCTTTCTTTATACATTGGTTCATTACATACTGGACATATAATATCTTCACATATTATAGGTGGAAAAAGAGTATATAATTTAGAACTAGTAGTATCTATATTATATTCTTTGATAATGTCGCTTGCTTTTACTCCGTTATAATATTTATTCATTAGTGATTCAATTTGAAGCATTGTTAAATGCCTCAATTTCTCATGTATTTCTATTTCTCTCATCTTATCATCCTCTCAAAAATTTCCTAATGATATTATAACAAATTTTCTATTAATTGGACAATATACTTATCTCATTGTTTCTAATGGAGAATAGCTCATATATTTTTTTCTTAAATCCTCATCTTGTAAATCCAAATATGCCTTTTCGGTCACTGATACACTGCTATGGCCTAATATTTTTGATAAAACAAAAATAGAACCACCATTAAGTAAAAATCTTCTACTAAAGTTATTTCTTAATCCATGTGGAGTTATATTTTTATCTATTTTTGCTCTAGATAAATAACCTCTAAAATTTCTTTCAAAGTTTCCTTGTTCAATCTTTCTATTCGTTCTTTGTGTAGGGAATAATAAATCACTTTCTTGTATTACATCTTTAAACTTAATCCATCTTTGCAATAGCTTTTGCATTTCATAGCTAAAGAAAACTACTCTGTCTTTTCTTCCTTTTGTAATATCTCCATCAAGAAATATAGTACATCTAAACAAATCTATATTTTCAAGTTTTAGTTGTAAAGTTTCCCCTAATCTCATTCCAGTATCAAAAATTAAATTGATAATTATAAAATCTCTAAACTCATGAAACTTTGACAAATCTAATACTTTAATCAACTTTTTATATTCTTCATCTGTTAATTGTTCCTTTGGTCTTCTATTTACTTTCAAAAATTTTATTGAATGGATATTAGTCTTTTTAACTAAGTTATTTTCTTCTGCATAAGTAAAGAAAGCTTTAATATTTCTTAGATAACCATTTATAGTAACATCTGATATTTCTTTACCTACATCATGTCTTTTATCTATGTTTGCTTTTTCTATTCCAGCTTCGCTAGATGCAAAACTATACTTTCCTCTATCTTTTGTAAAAGCTAAATAATCCTCTACTACTTTTTTATTGACCTTTTTTATGTCCGTTATTTCTAGTTCTTCTTCAAGATATTTTGCAAAAAGCATCAAAGTTTGATGATAAGATTTTATAGTTTTTAATTTTAAATTTTTATAACTGCAATACTCTAAATATTCTACAATTATACTATTAATAGTTTTTGTTTTAATAATTCTTGGCATAAAAAATCACTCCTAATCATAAATTGCCAACCTATGAATTAGAAGTGATATATTTTGTATATTTATTGGTATGAAAATCCGATTTTTATACCCCCATTATTAGTATTGGTTGGTATGAGATTTTTCAATTTTGGCTCTATTACTAGCTTTAAGATACTTTATTTTTTAATCTTAGCTTGTCTGCAATGATAGCAATAAACTCTGAGTTTGTTGGCTTACCTTTTTCATTATGAACAGTATAACCAAATAACTTATTAATTGCTTCTACTTGTCAACCAAGCCGTTTATCGTACTTTTAACAATATAAATTTAACTAGTAAACATAACAATATGTTTATTGGTTTATATCGTTTTTCTTTATTGGTATTATTATATACTAAATTTCATTTTCTTTCAATATAAATAACTTTAATTAAGCAACTTTATTTTCTATTCTTCTCATTACATTTTCTCTAGCTTTATATAATAACTCTTCCTCAATATTTTCCATTTTTTCATTAGGACTATATTCTCCAAACAATATTTCTTCTGCAACTCTTCTATTAATTAAAGCTTCATTAATATCCTCAAAGTATCCTAAATGAATTGTTAAATTATTATATTTTATTTTTGCTCTCCACTTCTTATTAGTTTTATGAAAGCTTACCCCTGGAATTCCTGAAGTATTGTCTACTCTTATGCTTTTGTTAAAACTATTTTCTTTATAACTACATATTCTTAAATTCGATTTTCTATTATCTAATGGATTTCTATTTATATGATCTACTACCAAATTACTATTATTCATATTCATAATATATCTATGTAACTTTATCATTTTTCCTTTTATTCTTGTTTGTATGTATTTACTATCTTTATTTTTGGCATAATGCCACGTTAATTTATTGCATTTCTCTAAATCATCATTATCTATTTTAACTCTTATTACACCATAAACCTTGCTCTCTATTATCATCTCAACATAATTATCATTTATTATATATTTGTTTCCTTTCATACCTTACCTCCTAAAAATAAAAAAAGGAATAACATTCACAAAATGTGATTGTTATTCCTAATAAAATTCTAGTTTTAAAATCTAACCTAAAAAGTAGGCTTTATCTTTTGTTTAATTGTATTAATATCCAACAGCAGTTAATCCGTAATTAATTTGCTCATCAGTGAATCCTTCAAATTCTAATTGTTGATATAATCCATCTCTACTAAATGAAGAATAATCTAAATAGTTCTGTGCTGTTTCCGCACATTCTTCATTCCAATTCGCACCACAATTATCTGCTGCATAAGTTGCTGATTCTGTAGGGTATCCCTCAAACTCCAATTGCTTTATCAACCCTTGTCTACTAAAGCCTGAGTAATCTAAGTATTGTTTCGCTGTATTAATAGCATTTGCATTTTCTTTATCAGCTATTTCTTTAGCTTTTCTTTCTTCTTCTGCTTTAGCCTCAGCTTCTTTTTTAGCCTGTTCTTCAGCTTGTATTTTAGCTACACCTTCCACTTTACTAGCTTTGGCAGAATCATATTTTGATTGATATTCTTGCTTCAACTCGTCTGGAAGTTTATCGAATTCGGTATCTAAAAATTGAGTTATTAATGTTCTTTCTTGAGAAGTCATATCATAGTAAGATTTATCTATAATATCTAAATACTTAGAGCATTCTTTTCTCATATCTTCTATTTCTTGAGCTTTCTTTTCGGCTTCTAATTGATCTGCTGTAGCTTGTTTTACTTCTGCTATTTTACTATCAACGGCCTCTTTTTCTTCATCTGTCAATGATGTATAATTTTCTGTACTTTTCACTAATGATTCATATTTTTCTTCAGCGTTATCTAATTTTTTATTAAGTTCTGATATATCATTCGTTGCTGATTCATATTTTGCCACTGCCTCTGTGTATACATTATTGGGAATATCATTGGATAAACCAGCTTGTAGTAACATTCCTAAAATTATTAGTCCTGCAATTTTCCATCCTTTTCTAACGTTCTTGTCTTTATTTAATATCACATTTCCAATTTTGTATTCATATATCTTCTCTTTTGTTTTGGTAATAGACTCATTGATAATTGATTTAATCTTTGTTTTTAGCATAATGTACTTACCCCCTCCATTAATTTACTATGATTACATTGTATAATTAAAGGGATATTTTGTAAATTTAATTTTTTATAATCGTCCTTTTATTGCTTTAAAAGTATTTAAAATTTCTGTTTTATTATTTTAATATGCTCACAATATTTTTGAATTGCGAATAAAAAAATACTGTAAATTCATTTTTGAATAATACAGTATT
>ERZ841116.1202-NODE-1202-length-13804-cov-50.162412_pt1 | contig 13804 bp, 14 predicted proteins | sample MGYA00519875_ERZ841116 | MGnify/ENA primary metagenome ERZ841116 (study PRJEB31850, sample SAMEA3708889) | human gut metagenome | biome: human gut; feature: human-associated habitat; material: faeces | place: China | collected 2014 ... | reverse complement strand
CGGAGTTGAACTGGATGCGGTAACCGCGGTTGACCTGCACCTTGCCCTCATCGTCCGTCCAGGCGACGCGGAACTTCACCACGCGCTCCGGCTCGACGAGGCGCTCGAGCACGCCCGCCTTCTCATATTCCGGGTGCTTCTCAACAACCGGCTCGAGGCTTTCGAAGACCTCGCGAACGGCCTGCAGGAACTCCGGCTGGTCGCCATCGCGCTTCTCGACCTGCGCGTACACGCGCTTGACGTACTCATCAGTGAGCATATTTTTCCCCTTCGGGATAGTTGGGTTATCAATACGGCGGTTTCATTCTATGTGCTTGATTGTGAGACGCACAAGATATTGCTCAAGATTTGGCTGGAGGCGTTTGGAACGCCATAGGATAGTGTGTGGAAGGCGAGGAGAGAGCGTCGTCCGCAACATCAACTCCCTCATTTCCCACAGGAGAAAAACCATGCTTGAAGGATTCAAGAAGTTCATTGCACGCGGCAACATGATCGACATGGCTGTCGGTGTTGTTATGGGCGGTGCCGTCACCACCGTGGTCAATTCGATCGTGAACAGCGTGATCAACCCGTTCATCGCCATGATTTTCGGCAAGCCGAATATGGACGGCCTGCTGGCGATCACGTTCAACGGCGCGACCGTCTCGTTCGGCGCTGTGCTGGGCGCGATTCTGAATTTCCTGATTATCGCGGCCGCCGTTTATTTCTGCATTCTGGTGCCGATTAACAAGTTCCGCGACATGACCGAAGCGCTGCTTGCCAAGACCAAGCTTGCCGAGCAGAAGGAAGCCGAGGAAAAGGCCGCTGAAGAGCCGTCTGCCGAAGAGCAGACCGTCCAGCTGCTGCAGCAGATTCGTGACGAGCTGGCCAAGCAGAACGCGGCCCGCAACTAGTTGCGATTCGTGGTGCCACTCCCCTATTGATTTGATGATTCCGGCCGCTTGCGGGTATGCAGGCGGCCGTTTTATTTGGTTTGCGGGCGATCGCGTCCGTTGGATGGTCGACAAGAGGCTGAATACGAAAAAGGCTTCCGATTACTCGGAAGCCTTCAATTCTGTGGAGCTAAGGGGATTCGAACCCCTGACCCTCTCCATGCCATGGAGATGCGCTACCAGCTGCGCCATAGCCCCGTGGAGCTAGCCGGGTTCGAACCGGCGACCCTCTGCTTGCAAAGCAGATGCGCTACCAGCTGCGCTATAGCCCCATAGGTGAAAAAAGCGGCTATGCCGCTTCCTTACCATCTACGTGGGCCCGGGAGGACTTGAACCTCCGACCTCATCCTTATCAGGGATGCGCTCTAACCACCTGAGCTACGGGCCCAACTTGCTGTGTCTTGAACACAACGAATTGAAATGATACTTGAATCACAGGGAAAGTCAAGTGCCGCCGTGTCATCGGCGTGTCGTGGCATAATGCAGGCATGACATACGGGCAGCGCAACGGCGGTAACGGCCGTTACGGCAGGGGAGTGGGGCATCGCAACCGCAATCGCGTGATTTCCGAAACGACGGCGAGCATCGCCGGCATGCGGGTGGCCATCGTGCGCAAACCCATCAAAAACATGTACCTGCGCATCAAACCGCCGAACGCGGATATCGTCATCTCCGCGCCGCAACGAATGTCGCAAAGCGCTATCGAACGGTTTGTAACGGAACGCAAGCCGTGGATCGAACGGGCGCAACGCAGCATGCGGCAGGCCAGAGACGCGCAACTCAACGCGCAGCGTGCGCAAAACGGCAATATTGGCGATACTGGCGCTTCCGCCAACCCGCCCGCTTTCGTATGGACGGACGAGGCCAAGGCGCGGGCGCAACGCAACATCGAATCGCAATTGCCTGTGTTGCTTGCCAAATGGGGCCCGATCGTTGGCCGTACGCCGACGCATATCACGTTGCGTCTGATGAGTTCGCGTTGGGGATCGTGCACGCCGAAGACCGGACGTATCCGACTTAACCTGCAGCTTGGTTTAATGGCCCCTAGATTCCTCGAATACGTGCTGGTGCATGAGATGACCCACCTGTGGGAGAACGGCCACGGAGAGGGCTTTCAAAGGCGTATGAGCGCCTATCTGCCGCAATGGAGGCAGTTGCGCCGCGACATCAACCGGCAGGTGGTGCTGTAAAAGGCCGCTCGGGTTACTTGCCGTCCGCCGCGGAATCGCCAGCCGCGGAACCGTCCTCATCGGCGGTGTGCCGACGCACTTCCAGCGTTTCGATACGACGGCCGTCCACTTCGGTGACGACCATGTCATAACCGTCATCGGATGACAGCACGTCGCCCACTTCGCCCATTTTGCCGGTGTGCGCCAGGAAATAGCCGGCAACCGTCTCGTACGGGCCGTCTTCCAGCTCGATGCCGGTCAAATCCGCGAAATCCTCGATCGTCATGCCACCTTCGATGGTGGCCACGCCATTGACGAAAGCGGCGCGTTCTGTGCGTTCGCCGCCCTTTTCCTCCGGCAGGTCGTATTCGTCGCGGATGTCGCCGACCAATTCCTCGGTCATGTCTTCCAACGTGACGATGCCGTCGGTGCCGCCGTATTCGTCGATTACCACGGCCAGGTGAATGCCTCGTTTGCGCAGCAGCTCAAGGCTTGGCAGCAGCTTCGACGTGCCCGGCAGGGAAATGCCCTCACGCGTCACGTCGGCAACGGTTCTCGCCTTCGGATCGCGGATGTCAAGCAGGTCGCGCACGTGCACGAAGCCGAGCACGTCATCGAAATCCTTGCCGGTGACGGGGTAACGCGAATACGGCATTTCACGCACGTACGCGGCGGCTTCCGTAATCGGCATGGAGCCGTCCAGGAACGCGACGTCGGCACGAGGACGCATGACCTCCGCCACGATGGTTTCGGATGCGTCGAACACGTCGTCGAGGATGGTGCGCTCGTCCTTGCTGAGGTTGGTGTTGGTGTTGACGAGCACGCGCAGTTCGTCGTCGGACACCTCGCTGTCGGTTTCGTTCGGATCGAAGCCGAGCAGCCGCACGATGCCGTTCGTGTTCTTGCCGATCAGCCAGATGATCGGCTTGCACACTTTGGCGAACACATGGATGGCCGGCACCACGGCACGCGCGATCTGCTCGTTGCGTTGCATGGCGATACGCTTCGGCACCAGTTCGGAAATGACGATCGAGCAATACGAGATGATCAGTGTCAACGCGATGGTGGTCAGGGGAGCGGCGACGTTATGCGGCACACCCCAGTCTTCGATGGCCGGCACGATATACGGGGCGATTGAGGATTCGCCGAACGACGCGGACAGGAAGCCGCACAGCGTCACGCCGATCTGCACGGTGGACAGGAACGTGTTCGGGTCGCGTGCGATCTGCGCCACACGCTTGCCGCGCGCATCCTCCTGTTCCATCTGGTCGATCTGCGATCCGCGCAGGCTGACCAGCGCCAGTTCGGTGCCGGCGAACACGGAACCGAGCAGCAGGAAAATGAAAATCAGAAGGATGTTCAAACCAAGCGACATGATTCCAATCTAAAGCAACGGCATGTCAAAACAGCGCGACGCAACGGACTTGGAAGCTTGGAAGCCGTCTTTTCCGGAAAAACGTCAGAAGCTCAATACTTCGACTTTTCCGGTGTCGAGCTGGTAGCGTGCTCCGGTGATCATCAGCCGGTCCTTGTCGGTATTCGATTGCTCCTAGTCCAGTGGGGCAACATGACGTCGATATGATGTTGATATGGAGATTATGTATGTGCAAACTTTTAATTTCCCCTAGAAAATGTAGCTTAAGCTGGTAATTATCCCCTAGAAAATGGTATTTTTGTTTAAAACGACTATTCCTGTCAATTCGCCATTCCGACAGCAAATGGTGTATTGGGAAAGTTGATCGAGCGAGGTGCATCTATGAAACGTTGGATGATGAAACGGCTTATCGCATGGAAGAACGATGCGCATCGCAAGCCTTTGATTCTGGACGGTGCCCGACAGACCGGTAAAAGCTGGTTGGTTAAAGAGTTCGGACGCACTCAGTTTGAATCGATGGCGTATGTCTCACTGGAGAACAATGAGGCTATGGATCAACTTTTTTCCGGTTCTCTACGTCCTGAACGGTTGATTGCAGGTATCGCTTTGGCTTCGCGAACGCGCATTGAACCCGGGAAGACTTTGATTGTGCTTGATGAGGTGCAGGCGATTCCCAGAGCCGTCGAGGCGTTGAAATATTTCGCAGAGGAAGCTTGCGAATACGCGCTGATCGCAACCGGATCATCGTTGGGCATCACCGTGCATCCAGGCACTTCCTATCCCGTGGGGAAGGTGGATCGCTACCGTCTATATCCGATGAATTTTCTGGAATTTCTGGACGCCGTTGGCTGCCATAATCTTACGGAAATCATCGAAAACGCGGATTTGGACATGATGTCGGTATTTCACGAGCAGCTCATGGAATGGCTGAAATACTACATGGTGGTAGGTGGCATGCCGGAAGCCGTCGAGATTTTCGCCGATACATATCCTGGTGCTGATTTCAATCGGATAATGCAGGTGCAGGAAGACATCCTGCAGGGCTATCGCGGTGATTTTTCGAAGTATGCCGATGCGATGCCGAGGGGATTTTCCTTGCGCCTTGCACAGGTTTGGGATTCAATTCCCTCCCAGCTTGCGCGTGAGAATAAGAAGTTTCTTTATGGTGCGGTGCGTTCCGGTGGACGTGGCAAAGATTTTGAATTAGCGATTCAGCGGTTGCTTGATTCATCGATCGCATTGAAGGTCGCGCGGGTCACCGCTCCGGAATATCCGCTCAAGTCATTCGATGATGTCGATGCGTTCAAGCTTTATACGTCCGATGTCGGTTTGTTGCGTACCATGAATGGCGCGAGTCCGGAGAGTATTTTGGATGGCGATTCGGTATTTGGTTCAGCGAAAGGCGCTTTTGCCGAGCAATTGGTATGTCAGGAACTTGTTTCGTACGGATTTGAGCCCCGCTATTGGACGAATGCCAATTCGACGAACGAACTTGATTTTCTTGCGCAGAACGATCGGTATGTTATACCGATTGAAGTGAAGGCCGGCATCAATCTTCACGCGAAAAGTCTGAAGGCCGCCATCAAACGATTCGGCTTTGAGCATGCTGTGCGGTTCTCGCCGTTGCCTCCACGCAAGGATGGTGACATACAGGATCTACCGTTGTATGCGGTGGCTGTGCTTGCACGTACAACGGCAGATCGACGTCTGTCATGAATCGTATAGAAAATCAGAAGCTCAATACTTCGACTTTTCCGGTGTCGAGCTGGTAGCGTGCTCCGGTGATCATCAGCCGATCCTCCGCCAGCGCACGCTGAATCACCGCGGACTGTTCCACCAGCTGTTCGATGGTGCGTGCGATGTGCACGCGCTCGAAATCCTCCGCCGATTCCAGTTCCGATTCGTGCGCCTGCCAAATCGAAAAACCGACCGTGCGCAGCATCAGCGATTCCGCGTTCAGAATACGTTCGTCAAGGTCGGCAACGCTGTCAGCGGCCATCAGCGAATCCTCCGCGTCGGCGGTCAACTCGTGCAACAACGCCTCGTATTCCTTGCATGCCTGCTTGATCGCGCCGCAATTCTGATGTCCAAGCACCACCAAAAGGCGCACGCCGAGCACATCCACCGCGTATTCCAAAGAGGCGATCACGGCATCGTCTATGACCTGCCCTGCCGTGCGCACGGTGAACAGATCGCCGATGCCTGCGTCGAAGATGATATCGGGGCTGACACGCGCATCAGAGCAGCTCAATATCGCCGCATCCGGCTCATGCGCGTCGATAACCGCCTCGCGCGCTTCCGCACTGCGGTTCGGGTGCACCGGCTTGCCCTCCGCGAATCTGCGATTGCCTGCCAGCAGACGGTTCCAAACGCCGCTCGCCGTGCCCTCGACCTCATTCTGGTCCACAAACATCTCATCTGCCATTGATTCCGCCCCTCCATTGCTCAGGCTACGGATATCTTACGGTCAGGGCTGCCCGTGGAAGTGCACAGAAGCTGCAAGCGAAGAGAGCGTGGAGCATATCGCAAGGGCCGTCACTGGAGGGAGTCGCGAAGCTGCAGGATATGTTGTTCGATTCGGCGGATCACCGCGATGAACGTGGCATCATCACAGCCCGTGGGGTCGGGCAGACCCCAATCGGCGTCGAACGGTCTGCCTATGTACGGGCAGCCCACGTCGCAGCCCATCGATATGGCGATATCCGGGGCGGGAATCATATCGATCGTCTTGCTGTACTGCGTGCGTTCCATGTCGATGCCGTACAGTTCCTTCATCAGTCGGACGGCGTCCTGGTTGATGCGCGGCTTCGTTTCGGTTCCCGCCGAATAGCAGTCGAGCACATCGCCCGCAAGCAGTTTCCCGAGCGCTTCGGCAATCTGGCTGCGGCAGGAATTATGCACGCAGATGAACGCGACCTTCGCCTTACCCATGATTTGCCTCCGGTCCCTGACCTCTTCCTGGACTTCCGATGCCTACCTTAACGGGAACCGATACCAGACGACGCCGGTCCCTGAATCGGTGAAGAGACACGATGTCTACCAGCCTTCCTCCATTGCGGTTTGCTTTCGATTTGGAATTCCTCTGCCAGATACGGGGAAACTTCTAAAAGGCTGCTATGCCGAGGAAGAGTCCTGTAATACCGGTGGCCATCAATACGATGATGGTGATGATTCCGGCGAAGATGCGTACAGGAAGGGTTTCTTTTCCATGGTTTGATGGGCTGTCCGCAACTAATCTCATTACTCCAGCTGTAACCCAGCAAACTGCGCCCAGGACTAGTGCCAGGAATTCTCGACACCATTCCGTTTCAAGTGCGGGAATGCCGACGATTGATGACGGGTCGCTTGCCAGTCTTGGCGGAATAGCGCATAGGATACGCTCCAATATCAGGTAAGGGGCATCAAAATGGATCAGAGTCAAAGCGAATGGGAGCTGTAGCACCAGTCCCATCCACCACAGCGTGCGTCGGATGATCGCGAGTCTGTTGCCCGGCCTAGTGTCCGGCTTGCCTCCTTCGCCATCCGTCCCGGCGTCGTCCGCGGGCGCGTCGTTCCCCTCGTGCGCGTCCGTCGTCCCGTCCGTGTCCCTTTCCGCGTCCATATGTCCCCCTCCGATCATCCGAGTCTGTCGCTCGGCCCGCGCGCCCGTTCCGTGCGCGCCGTCGCCGGCCAGTCTAGGGCCGTGCGACGCGAACGGGGAGGCCCGCGCCGTCAATCGGCACGGAACCTCCCCGTTCGTCAAGCGGTCGGACAGCCGCGGATCAGCCCGTGTTCTGCAGGCCTGCTGCGACACCCGGCGCCTGATTTGGGCGTTGCCATATGGATTCAGCGATGATCATTGCACTTCATGTAACTGCAATATTTGCTGTTATTCATTGAAATTCTTGATACAACGATGTTTTATTGGTATGAAAAAATGCTTTGAAAGTTGCGGCGAAAGAGACGGGACCTCCTTTGACAACCGCATGAAAAGTTCCTTTGCTAAGAACATTCAGATTTCCTTCAAACCAGGAATAATTTGGAGACCATTGGAAAACACAGACCCCGGTCTGGTATGAGCTTCCAAGCAAGGATTTTGAGGTAACTTTGTAATTCGTTACTGTAGCTCGAAAATCTTGCTTTACCCAACAAGCTCCTCCTGCTGGGACTCCAGAAAAGACGCTTGAGGTATATGTTGCCGTACCGCGTGTGCTTGCATTTTTGGTTTCTCTGGTATTAGAGGCTGTATCTTCTTCGTATGCTTTCGCAATAGATTCAGCGTATAGATTGGCATCACCGTGGTATTCATCAATCGTACTTTGAGGAGCATCGATTTTAAATTCGCCGAATTCGACGTCTAAGTTATTCGTGGAAGCAATGTTAGAGAGTTTTTCTTGCAGAGCGACTTCTGCGGAAGAATTGAAGGTACTTCGGTCATGTCCAGAAGTGCTAGCCATTGCTGATGGGGTACCAGAGAACGCCAGTATTGCCACCAGTACTGTGGTGAACGCGATTTTTTTATGAAGGTTCATTCGTAGTCTCCTTTGGCTTCGAAAGTATTTTTTATCCAGTGATGCGTCTTTGCGTCACTTTAATTCTATCTATTCTATACTGATTATCGTTGTTCTCATAATTTTGTCGGCGAAGGTTTGTCCTTTGGTGTCCCATAAAGGCCAAAGAAACCCAATGAAACATGGCACGAAATCAACGCAGTGAGCTATCTCGCGTAAACCCATCCTTACTCCCGATATGGGCAGGTTGGAATATTGATCGACTACCTGCAGTCCTAGAAAATGATGCGACCAAGCTTGTCCGTTGCGCGTAGAACAGGCAGAAATCACGCAAACTATGATTATGGAGACGCAGTTAATCCAGATTCCCGTGGTTCCATCTATGGAAGATCTCCCATATAAAACGCTGTTTATTAATTGTGACAGCAATGAAGTTGGCAGTATTATGCGAAGAATATATGACGCTGCTCTGCGACACCATATTTTCCCCATTGACGTCCTCCTTGACGAACCCGACCAGATTGGAAAACGTATAAGAAAAGGTTTAGTGTAATGCTGTAGTTCCTCTTCTAAGCTATTTCAATCTTATGTTTGATTCCATAAGAATAGGACAAAACGCCCGATAACGCGAACGGGGAGGCCCGCGCCGTCGATCGGCACGGAACCTCCCCGCTCGCTTTTGTCAATCGGTCATCCGAAGATCAGCCCGTGTTCTGCAGGCCTGCTGCGACACCCGGCACGGTGCACAGGATCAGGTAGGTGTTACTGCAGTCTGCAGAAGATGAAAAGAATAAGAGCTAAAACAAGAAAGGCGGCACCGCTTATTCTCATTAAGGATGTGTATAGATTGCTCGGATCTCCTCTTTGAGTCCAGAGGAAATTGCTTATTTTCCAGAGTTGCCTTGGAAAAATAAGCATACATAATCCTAGCAGGGCAAGTGCTGTGAGATATATGTACTGCACTGTTCTCCTTCTGGTTTGTCCCTACTGTTTTATTGATAACCCTTTTGCCTGAGGTTGTGGACAAGGCTAGAACTATATTGGCTCCAAAATCGACGGGGTTAGCTCTATGCGCGTGCATTTCGAAACTGGTCACACGGCTGGAGACTTGAGGGCGCATATAGAATTCGCCCCCATTGGTGCCATTGTTGAAAACAATGGAAGGTGAAACCATATAGGTGGAATATTGATCATTTGAACTTTGCCCATCGAGATTGACTACCCGGTCGATGACGTTATTGGCGACAATCCATCCAACCTGCCACCAATTTACAGCAAAGGCTGGAGTGGTCATAACTGTGCATAGGCAAACTGAGATAATTGTGGAGAATAAAAAACTCTTCTGGATTTCATAATTTCCTCCATGTGAAAATTTAATCTCAATCGACAATGATTAAGATATTAAGAGTATTCTAATGGAAAATGAGTAGGGGTGCACTTTAGGGTGTGATTTTCTAGTGAAAATAGCAAAGGTTCTCTCTCGTGGAAGTTACAAACGAGGGCTTCGCTATGTGTCTGTGTTTCAGGAGTCATGCAGTTGTTACTGAATCATGAGTGGATTGAGGATAAGTATGCTAGTGCTGCATGTTAGGCGCTGAACAAAAACCTTCGAGTGCGGCGTCTTCCGTCAACAACACAACTCGTTCAGAAATACACCCAATATGGTCAAACAGTAAGACAGCGCTATGATGCGAACAATCTTCTTCCAAGACAGTTTGTCATGAAGGAAAGCCGTAACCAAAAGGGTTGTCATTGGGGTTATAAGCAGGACGAGGAAGAAATAGAGAAATGTGGACTAGGCTCAATCTGCCGAGAATATAAGTCTGACCGAACCAGTTGTATAAGCCCACGATGGCTGTCGGTGTCGCGGCGTGGGTAAACGCGGACAGGCGCCGGGTTACGTCGGATGATCGCGAGTCTGTTGCCCGGTCCAGTGTCCGGCTTGCCGTCTTCGCCATCCGTCCCAGCGCCGTCCGCGGGCGTGTGGTCCCCCTCGTACGCGTCCGTCGTCCCGTCCGTGTCCCTTTCCGCGTCCATATGTCCCCTCCGATCATCCGAGTCTGTCGTTCGGTCCCGCACCCCCTCGCGTGCTCCGCCGCGGGCCAGTCTAAGGCCGGACAACGCGAGCGGGGAGGCTCGCGCCGCTGATCGGCACGGAGCCTCCCCGCTCGTTCATCCAGGCAGTCAGCCGAACGATCAGCCCGTGTTCTGCAGGCCTGCCGCGACGCCCGAGACGGTGCACAGGATGAGGTAGGTGTAGCCCTCCCTCTTGCCGTGGCTGAGCTCCTCCTTGTCCACCTTCTTGCGCAGCGACTTGAGGGCGAGCACCTGGGTGAGCGAGAGCACGTCCACGTACGGGGAGCGGATGCGCACGGCGCGGCCGAGCACGTGGCGGTGCTGCAGCGGCCACTTGTCTCCGACGATGGCGAGCACCCACTTGCGGGTGAGCTTCATCTCGGTGAGCACCTTCTCCGGCAGGTCCTCGCGGTCGTCGAGGGCGAGGTACATGCGGGCGATACGCTCAAATTAGTCCGGTCGAATGGCTTTGGAAAATCATGGGGAGGCCGGCTGCACGGGTTCGCTCCTCGATAAGGTGACTTGTTTGGGATCGCTGTTAACTTTCGTCAGACACATCGTAAACCCCGTCCAGGTATCCGTATCGTCCATTGTGCTTGTCTTTTGAAAATTCGACGATATTGACGTTTTCATCAAGAGGAATACCGGCCATGTGATTCGTGTTTTCGATAATGATGATCTGCTGTGAAACCGCTTGTTTCGCTAGGTAGGAAAACAAGCCAGCTTTCATGGAAGAGTCTTCCGTAGACCGTGTCCCCTCATCGAACCCATGCAGAGGCGTATCAATAAGCAACCAGCCTGGAGCGTGCTTTGACTGTTTATTGAGATAATCATGGAATGCGAGCATAACAACGCTGTTAAGAAACGCGCAGTACCCTTTGCCTTGTTCATCAGCTTTGGAATATCCTGCTATTTCGACATCGAAAGAAGTTTTGCTGAAATCCGCAATATCGGCACCAGGGAAATGACATTGTCGCAGAATGTTGCGTATGGTGTTATTCATGGAATACCAGAAATCGCCTTGGAAGCATTCGCGCGGCTTGTATTTTTCATTGTTCGACGTTGCCTGATCAGCGTTATCAAGTGCCTTGTTGAAACGGGCATGCAACGCCAGGAGTTCCGCATATTCCGCGTGTAACTGCTCTGCATGGGCAATTTGTTCAATATCCTGTTGCATATGCTGCGCTATTGGTTGAATGTCAGATTCGAGCGTATGCATGTTTTGCCGATGCTGCTGTTGCTTCAGCTGCAATTCCCGTTGTACCTTATCGGCTCTGTCTGCGAGGATGGCCAGATCGGTTTCAACATCCGCTTGGATGCCGTGGATATGTTCGATTTCTGTTGAGACGACTAAAATGTCCTGTTCAGTTGGCGCAGACATGTGAATGGAACTATGGCAAAACTGGCATGTGGTGGGATAGGCATGCGTACGGGCATGTTTCATCGCTTGTAGTTGCAGATCAAGGCGTGCAGCGTCTGATTCATATTGACTGATAAGTACCTTGCGCTGGCGAATAAGTACCTCAAGATGCTCATATTGTTGATTAAGCTGCGAGATATGTGAGATGGTACGGGCATCTTGGTCGAGAAGAGTTTGCCTTTGCTGCTCCACATGCAATGCTTTTTTTCGTAGGGCTTCCAAATAAGTGTGAACGGTTTTTCCCTCATTCGTTGCGATATGGCGCATTTCTTCAAGGCGTTTGATGCGGGGTTCTATGTCGTCCAATTGCTGGTGGATGAACTGTTCCACGGCTTTTCTGCGGGTACGATGTTCGCTGGCGCTTTCTGTCTGCATAGAGCTGTCGATTTTGTCGTCTTGGACCAAGACAAGCAGCGAGGACAAACTTTGTGTGAGAGTTGTTAACGTGGTGCTTTTGGGAAAGAGAATGGAAGGCTGCGGACGTCCTACTTGGTCTTCGGGAACAAGCATAAGATGTCTGACGGCATTCCATGTAAAAGCAACTGTATGGTAAGTTTCGTTCGTCGCTATCCTACGGGTTGGCTCAATGCCTAACAAGGCAAGAAGAACCGTATTGATTGATTTGCCGGAACGTGATGAAACAGAATAAGAGCCGGAAGCAACTGCGGGGTTGCTGGATTCCACGTGAATAGTGTTCTGAGTGCGAGTCGAACGACTAAGCGAAACTTCACCGTCATTGGTTATGAACGTGACCTGTGCGACTTCGTAGGCAGTTTTGTCGGTAAAGGGGGTCTCTTTTCCTCCACAGACGAATTCTACGGTTTTTGCAATCCGGGTTTTCCCGGTATTCGAAGCGCCGATAACACAGTTCAACCCGCATGTGAGATTAATGGCGGATTCCACTCCATCTTTTCTGATTGCCGAAATCTGACGTATCCACGTGCTTCTCATAATTGGTTGTTCTCTTTCGTTATTCGGTTCATGATGTCTTCATAATCTTCCTCCGCCAACAGCTGAACAGCCCGGCGATAGGAGGTAGCATAATCGCCATGCAATGCTTCTGAATATTGAAAACATTCCGGAGTGGCGCGGTAGAACAGGCAAGTGGAATCTACGGTTGCTGCTCCAATGATTACAAGTTGCGCCAACCCTGCTTGCACTCGTTTGCGACGGGCGTCATATTCGGCTAAAGCGTGTGGGCCATCACCATGAAGATTATGCTGCCCGAATCCGAATGCCTTCATATAGGTGGCGGTAAGGTCGATGGCTGCGATCTCGTCGATTGTGGAAGGCCTAGAGAGCAATGGGAGGCATAATGTCAATCGCGTTGCTGTTTCCTGTGTCGTATTAAATAGCGAATTATGCATTCCCCTGTACCCACTCCAGCTTATGATCATTGACCAGCATGTGACACAGCCCCTTCTTTTCTGCTGCCTTAATCATTGATGGGAATTGGGCTATAGCCGAGCCAGACAATGGGAAGCCGGCTGCTTGAGATAGCGTTGCTCGCATACGCAGCAGTCCATCGGCATAATCAGATGCGCATATATCGCATATTCCGTCATAAAGATCCACCTTCAGCGCGTCAAATTCCTGCTCTCCATTTTCTATGACATCCCGTAGATTCCTGCGCATTCCTTCCGCATCGTAAAAATATTCCCGCTGCTTGGCATATTCGGGACGGCATGTCTGAGGAAGATCGTCGGAACAGTTGATTGGCTTGTGCAAGTGATCGGCATAGGCAGCTTGCATCTGCGTGAGGTATGTCTTCTCAAGATGATCATCTGGTTTATCCGGTGGAATCGGATAAGTCTTCCAAGGGACTGAAGACCGCCCAAGGTGCAATTTGCCGTTGCTGATGTGGCCGGATGCCAAAGGCAAGTTTTCGAACATATCGAATTCCGGCTGAAAACCTATGCCATCGACGAGAATATCACGTCCATCGGCATTGGCTTTGAGGACTGATAGAAGCCATTTCCCTGTGGCGGAAGGAAGTTCGCTGATATCTGAAACTTTAATATTCGCCTTGATCAGTTCCTTTTGGAAATCAGCGAGGGCGTCAACACTAATATCGCTACAAAGACGTTCTACCTCTGAGACGTCCAGATGCTGATAGAACTCGGTGGCTTTCCATGAAGGGATTTTCTTGCTCCCGTTATAGAAGCGAGTCAGGTCAGTTTCGTTGATTCCAGCCCAGACCCCAGCGGTAATCGTGGTTTTCCCAGGTCTGCGGGTTCGATGATGCCGGGAAGGTGGATTACTTAAAATGTCGCCCTCTAATACAGCGTCGAAGAAATCCTTCATAAATCCCTTTTTGTGGTGGTCTACGCCAGATATATAAG
>ERZ841116.1200-NODE-1200-length-13805-cov-10.408218_pt1 | contig 13805 bp, 12 predicted proteins | sample MGYA00519875_ERZ841116 | MGnify/ENA primary metagenome ERZ841116 (study PRJEB31850, sample SAMEA3708889) | human gut metagenome | biome: human gut; feature: human-associated habitat; material: faeces | place: China | collected 2014 ... | reverse complement strand
CGTATAGACTAATTTTTTATTTTTTTAAGTGTTACCTTGACAGGGTATAGTACCGATTGACAAGAAAGTCGCTCAATAGTTTTAAAAACCGCTTGGCACCTTTAATCACCGCATTTGCCATCTGCTTGGAATCCAATTCAAGATTAGCTGCTTGCCACATGCGTTCCTGACGATTAAACGGCACAGCCAAATCAAATTTGTTAGCCGCAATTGTTGCCAGGATGCTGCTTGAGATATAGCTGTGATTAAACAGCGAACTCGGCGTCTTGGCGGTAGCCAGCTTATCGCCACCGTTGGGATGACAATGCTGACACTTGTACGTTTTCGCATAAACATTCCTACAGACAGTATGTGCTGGAACGTATACTGCTTCGCGACTTGCCAAGCGGCGGCTAATCTGCTGCATTTCTTGATGACAGTCGAGACAAGTTTTATCATCCAGGTCGTATTCACAGTCTTCTTGTGGCAGACGGTCTAGATTTTCTTTCCGGCTGTTGCTTTGCTTTGGCTTAGGGTGACGACTGGGTTTTCGCTTTTCTACTGCCGCATCTGAAGGTTCTTCGCTATCAGTTACTCCAACCTGCTTCTCTTCGAACAAAGAAAGCTGATCAGGGTTCAAAGACTCATTTTTTTTTGCGAATTGGCGATGCTGTTGAAGCTGAAGAGCTACCTTCAGCTGATTGATCAGCTCGTTTTGTTGCTGAATGACCTGCAAGGCTTCTTCAAGATTCTTGGGCTGTTGTGCTTGAGCCATAGTTCGTCACCTCCTAACGCTTCTGAATGCTATTAAGCATATCAGAAACGTTAGAAAATTAACAGACTAAAATCAATATAAATGCCCATTTGACGCGGGTTTGACCCGCTTAACAGGCAACGGAGAGATGCCTTCCAAAAGCTGCTTGATTTGGCGGCGACTTAACTGGATGGCATCATTGCGATGCCGTGGCCAACGCAGACCACCATTTTCAAAACGCTTATAAAGCAAGATGAATCCTTCCCCGTCCCAATAGAGTCCCTTAAACCGATCATTCCGCGTACCGCAGAAGAGGAATAAGGAATCATCAAACAGATCCAGATCATAGTTTTCGGCGACCACTGCCGCTAAGCCATCAATACCTTTGCGCAGATCGGTTTTGCCGCAGACGATAAAAACATGCTTCGGCTGGGTCCAATTAACTAGCATGATCAACGAGGAGTTTAATCAGATTTTCGATCATCTCAGGATCAGCGTCCTGGTAGATGTTAAGCTGTACCTTCTGAATCGAAAGTGAGGCTACCAGCACGCGCCGGTTAGTCTTGCGGTCGTTTGAAGTGGCGCTGACTTCAACGATTTCATTTTGAGCCATCAAAAAGACCTTCTATATGAGTTTCCTCAAGTATAGAAGGTCCGTGTGGCGGTTGGAATACGTGTTGTACTGATATTGGTCGCCAATTGATTGGTAATTTGGCGGTTGCAACGAGACAAATAGTGGGTTAAGGAAAAATGCCAATGAAAGTGCAAAAACTTTCGTTGGCATTTTTAATAATATATTAAATAGAAATTACTTTAAGTGAACGGTTATTCGAACCTTTTCTTGATGGGGCTTAATTGTAAGCTCGGTTTGTCCATTCACTGCTTTGCAATTTATAACCGTCTTATTTTTACAGTAATTCTGACCATAGTTAACTAGCGGTAGGGTAACCTTATTAATATGATTAACATTGAGATCTAGAATCGTATAAGTTACTGAATTGTAATTGTAAGAAACATGATTTTTTTGAAGTTTGCTTGTATGATTATTTACTTTTATATTTTTATTGTAAACAGGTATTTTATCTTTTGGATTTTTGTAAGCATCAGCTAAACTAACATTATTAAGCGCCTTGAGTGGAAGATAATCAGCATAAGTAGCAGAAGTTGCAATTGTGTTGTAACTGTGCGGATCATTAATGATAGGTCCACCATTATGATATGCATTATAACAATAAGTGATCGTAAATAAATTAATACATAGTAAAATTGTGGTTGTAAGAAATGTTCCTAATTTATTTTTTGAAAGGACAAATGAACTGCAATATGAGATGCAAAAACTAGTAACACCTAAAAATCTCCACGGAAATTGAAGAATTACTAAGGGCGTATGTTGGAAAATAAACCACGGTATAAGTTTAGTAGAGGCCAAAAGAAAGAAGAGACCAAGAAATAACATTTGAAGATTCAACTTATTAAGTTTATGAACGAAAATTAAACAAATTAAACACAGAATTAGTAATATAATACCAATGTTAACATCACATAAAGTTATCGGGGAAGCATTATTGAATGAATTTAAAAATAAAGTACTGGGAGTTAAAGCAGCGTTATTCAAAAGCCCGGTTAGGTTTGCTGGAATAATCTTTCCGGAACGACGTAATGCGAACATTTGAGTAAAAATCGGTACTGTTAAAATGATAACAATTCCTATACTAGCGGTTAGTCTTTTAATAACTTTCAATGTAATTGAATGATAATTCAGTAACAGAAAGCAAAAAATAAACATTGAAAAGATGATGACCGATAAAAAGTGACTATATGTTGTTAAAGTTATCCCTAAAGGAAATAAAAGCCAATTTTTGTGATCCTTATTTTTTAGCAAATTTACTATTCCTAAGAAAGTAACCGGTAAAAGGGCCAAAGCAATGTATGCGGCAATATCAGCACGTTGCATTATTTGTAGCATTAGATAGCCACTATTATTATAAATAATACTAAACCAGGCAGCCTGACGTTTTGATTTAGTTATGGCTTGAATACACTTGTAGGATATGACAAAAGAGATAAAAACAAAGATAAATAATACAATTAGGTATGCTTTAACAGGATTAATTAATAATCTCATTAGAGCAAACGGGTATAAAAATAGGTATGGATAAAATTTATTAACGGCTAATCCCACGTGTTGGAAGGCAAAAGAACCACTGGATGATAAAATATGACCGCTTTTAATACTTTGGGCTAATTCTTCAATTCTATTGAGATGAAAGGAAGAATCCCAACCTATAAGAATTCCAGAATGAAAACCAACAATAAAAATTGTAAAAGTGCTAAATAAAAAGTAAGCAAAACAAAATAAATCCGGATGTAATTTTATATACTTTTTCACGTAAATAGGCCTCCAAAATTTAATACAGTTCCAATATATAATTGGTCTGTGGTCCCCTGTCAATAAAATAGACAATTTAAATAGAGTTTTTGGGGAGTGTAAAATTGTTTGTGTAAATTTAAAGGAGATATTGAAAAAGGGAAAGCCCTCCCCGTATGATTGAAATCGTCAAAAACCAATCAGAATACGGAGGCTTTCCCCATGGAAGATTCTATCAAAAATATCATTACCGCGTACTGGCAGATGACGATTCGGCCTTAAAAGAGCTGTTTCGAGTCCAGGTTGAAGATGCCGTCAATCAGTTCCTGCAAAATGAGATGACGGCCGCACTGGGCTATTAGCTAATATGCAAAAAATCCTGCATAAAACATATGACGAAACCATCATTACCTACTTTTCGCAAAAATTGATGTATAAGTAGGTAAAAATTAGTGTATATTGAGTTAGGGATCCCTAACATTACCTACTATTTGATGAAAATCACTCAGTAGTAGGCAATTCACAAAGTCGGTCTGGCCCAATCAACTCCTGGCAGCGCCAAAATATACATCTTTACCTACTATTTCGGAAAAAGGCGTCAATAGTAGGTAAAGTTAAGCAAATCGAATATACAGGTACCTACTTCTGGCGAAAAATTGGCGTAAAGTAGGTAAATGCAACGGTCTCAGTTCGCCAGACCCCGATTTGCTTCACAAAGCCAGCGTGTTTATGGGTGATTATCCGATGAATTGGTTTTTCCAAGTTCAGGAAGATTCGTGAGACTGGTGGAATACGTGCCGTTATGGGTTATGGGATGTATCTATCAGTAGGTTGTGGAATGGATGCTGATTTGTGATTGCTGCGGAAAGTGATGCTAACCATGGCGTCGACTGGTTTGAAGGATTTAAAATTAACAAACGCATTAAAAACTAAAATGCCTTGCCGCCTGGATTGGGCGACAGGGCATTTTACGCTCCTAAGCTTGGTCGTATGAGTCTGCTCCGTGTGATGACGGAGACTTTTGTCGGTCATTCAGCCAATTAGCCAGATATTTCTGCAAAGCCTGGGCATCAGCTTGATTGAGTGAAAAGGTTGCGTCATGCGGTTCATCGTTAAAGCCGTGATTGCTCAAAAGCAGGTTTAAGCGGTGCTCATCATTAGCGGGCTGCAGACTCAATTCATTGGCACAGCCGTCATCACGATCTTCACCTTGATAAAAAAGATGCAGCCATTGACCATCTGTATTGATTTGATGCAAGAAGATTATCCTTTCTAGAAATAAGTTCGCGAAGTCAGCGCCCCCAGTTTCAAGTTTGGCCTAGCGAAGTCAGCGCTCCCGGTTTCAGGTTTGGCCTAGCGAAGTCAGCGCTCCCAGTTCCAGGTTCGCCTGCGAAAATCCGCATTACCTAACTTCAGATTTGAACTGAAAATTCTCGGCGGCACTCATCTATAAGTTCAACCTGGAAAGTTCCAGTGCTATTCAACTTTAAGTTTGTCCCAGAGAATCTGGTGTTACCTGGTTTCAAGTTTGACCTAGCGCAGCCGGCAGTGATCATCAATGAAATTGCCGCGATGCAGACTGGTCAGCATGTCACTGTCAACATAACGAGTCAGTGGACTGTTGTCATTAAGATACTGATCATTCAAAGCTGCCATTGCAAGCAGCTGACGTTCCAGTTTAGCCAGATTAATGATAAAGGGCTGCTCGTATTCGCGTTCGCCGGTTTCGCGACTGGCCAGCAGTTCTTTGAGATAGCGCTGTTCGAGACCGGTTAATGGACGCTTGGCCTTAAACTTGGCAAACTGATCAAGCTGCGACAGTGAGTAGAGTCGATTTCGCATTCCAGGGGCGGGCATGGTTGCTTGATCTGGGGTGGCCGCCACGAACATGGAATGAATGACTGGCTGCGCGTTCATTAAAATCTGGCGTGCGTTGGCATCCTCAAATAACAGGCGTGAGACCGCATGCTCGTGGTTGCTGAGCTGTTCAGCGGCATTTTTAATCTGTTCACAGTAGCCGTTGGGGTAGGCAATGATGAAATCGCCATCCTTGGTCAGCTGCAGCGCCAGACCTTGATAGTTTTTAACCTCTGGAATCAAGACACCGTTGCGAGTGATCAATATGATGTCGATCTGGTTAACGGCAGTGGCATTTTGCTTTTTGTAGTAGTCAAAGGGCAGGTTGAGCGAGTCCAGCAGTTCCTCATGAGGATAAAGCTCCTGCAGCAGTTGATAGACGCGGCGCTCCCCGATATCTCCCTGCAAAAGCTGCGTGGCGCGCTCATGCAGCTGAATGATTCCTTTAAGGTCTTTAGAGAGCATGGCCAGTTCGTGTGGAGAGCGATCCGTACCGTGGCTGTACCAAGAATAGGTTTTGGCCATCTCATAAGCTAAAAAGCGCAGGCCAGGGAATGGATCTTGAAAAAAGGCGTTCTTCTGGGCGTCAGAAAAGTTTTGCCGGGCCTGGGTCGCAATCTCATCATGATCCGCGACCATACTGAGATGCCGATCCCATTGCTGCAGCTGCTCTAAGTAGGCGGCATTGCTGATCGGTTTGGTCGTAAGCAGGTTTGACCAGTTTAACGGTTGCGCTGCCGTTGACCAATTAACTGGACGCTTGAAGCTAAACCATGATTTAAAAGGCGATCGTTTTGATTTAGCTCGCGGCCTGGACGAGAAATCTGCATCATTGGGGGCCTTTGAACCAGCTTTAGGCTGCACGCTGGTTTGATCTTGAAGCTTTGACGCTGGATTGGCCGGCATTTCAGTGTTGTCAAGATCCGGCTGGCTTTTGCGATCGTATTGAGCAGCATCGCGTTTTGATTCTGAGTTGCCGAGATCGTATTGAGCGGTATCGCGTTTTGATTCTGAGTTGTCAAGCTCAAGTTGAACAGTATTCTGCTTCGATTCTGAGTTGCCAAGATCGTGCTGAATATCATTTTGCGCTGGATTCAAACTGATAGCTTCGGTCTGTGACGAAATGTCTTGCTGTCCAGTAGCGCTGTCGTCATTTGTGGCTACGAAATCTTGCTCAGTAAAGCGGGCAGAGGCGTTTTCATGTGAAACAGCTTCGCGAGTATCCGGCTTAGGTGCCAGCACTGGTCGTAATTGATCGTTCTTTACCGTTTCATGACCGTCTGGCAGTGATTCAGCAGATTCATGATCATCTGGCAATGGTTGAGCAGCCGCTGCCGGTTCATGCTCGTCTAGTATCGATTGACCATGCTCATTTGGCGCTGATTGAGCGATTATTGCCGGTTGATGAACATTTGACGTCGATGAAGCAATTGTTTCTGATTCATGTTCAGATACGGCATCCGGCTGGTGAGCAGTTTTTTGACGTGGCGGATGTTTTCTACTGATCCCAAGCCAGTCCTTAAAGATCAAAAGCAGAATGCCGCCAATCAGAATGCTGATTAGATAGCGCAGCAAGGGCCTGCCTCCTTTCGATTTTGAATACTGCCTTTATTTTATCATAACTAATAAAAGCATCCCCCTGATTGATCAAGTGGATGCTAAACAAAACTACTTATTCGTATCGGCAGTCTCCGGATGGCGCTTTTGCCACCACCAATAGCCGAGATAACAAATTAAAACAAACGGCAGCGTCCAATACAACGCGATTCGCTGCTGAGGATCAAACCAGATCAAAAGACACGATAAACCGCTTGAGATTAAAGCAAATAAGGGAACAAACGGATAGCCGGGCGTGCGGTACAAAAGCTCATCGATTTGATGTCCCTGTGCTAGGAATGCCTTTCTGAAATTTAGCTGCGCCAGGGCGATTGCCATCCAGACAAAAACAACGGCCAATCCAGAAATTGAAACAAGCACCAAGTAGACGGTATCAGCGGCGATCACGCTGGAAAGCAGAGCCAAGATACCGCCCAGCATGCTGAATGCCAAGGCTACCGTGGGGATGCTGCGCCGGTTGGTTTTAGCAAAGAATTTCGGCAGCATTCCTTCATTACTAAGCGACCACAGCATTCGAGTCGAGGCATAAAGACCGGAATTAGCCGCAGAAATAATAGCCGATAAGACAACAAAATTCATAATGTCACCGGCAAATGGAATGCCCATCATCTTAAAGACATAGACGAATGGACTTTGAGTAACGCCAGCTTTTTGGTATGGAATCAAGGCGGCCATTACGATCATGGAACCAATGAAAAAGATTATAAGACGCCAAAGGGTAGTGTGGATGGCCTTGGGCAGTGTTTTTTCAGGCTGTTTGGCTTCACCGGCCGTTACCCCGATCAGTTCAGTGCCAGAAAAAGCGAAGTTTACCGTCAGCATGGTTGTGAAGACACCGCCAAAGCCAGTTGGAAATAAGCCATCCTTGACGAAATTCTGCAATCCTGGAGCATGCGAATAGCCCTTGAGCGGAATCACGCCAATAATTGCCAGCGATCCCAAGACGATAAAAGCAATTATTGCAAACACCTTGATTGCGGCCAGCCAAAACTCGCTTTCCGCAAAAATCCGTACCGAATAAATATTGCTTATCACAATGCCAATCATAAACAATAGGCTCCAGATCCAGACTGGCGTATGTGGGAACCAATTGCGCATGATCAGTCCAGCAGCTGTAAATTCAGAACCTAGCGCAATCGTCCAAGTCAGCCAATAAAGAATGGCGACGACAAAGCCGGTTGCTGGGTTGATATAGCGCTTGGCATACACGTGAAACGAACCGGTATAAGGCATTGCTACCGAAAGCTCGCCCAGACAAAGCATGACGCTGTAGACGATCAGTGCGCCAACGAAATAGGCTAGCACTGTTCCTAAAGGGCCTGCTTGATGGATCGTATAGCCAGAGCTCAAGAAAAGCCCGGTACCAATTACGCCGCCCAATGAGATCATCTGGATATGACGCGATTCCATTTTACGTGCTAAGTGTTCAGTTTGTTTGGTAATTGCCATTTTTTCACTTCCCAAGCTAAAATAATTGTTAATATTAACTGATTAGAATATCATTAGAAAATAATAACACAAAAGGGTGAAAGCAATGGTGAAAAAATCAATTTTCTCAAATCCGTTGGTAATTGATGGCTCAATGAGTACTAGTCTTGAGCGGCTGGGCTGTGATACGGACAATGAGTTGTGGACAGCCGCGGCTTTGATTAACCAGCCAGAACTCGTTTATCAAGTACACAAAGAGTATTTTGAAGCTGGGGCGCGGTTGGCGATTACTGATACCTACCAAGCCAATCTTCCAGCACTTAAAAAAGCGGGACTGACTGAAAAACAAGCTCGACAAGTTATTGAAAAGGCCGTTGAATTAGCCAAGCAGGCACGAGATGATTACGAAACAGAAACGGGAGTGCACGGGTATGTGGCTGGCTCGCTTGGACCTTATGGCGCTTATCTGGCAAATGGGAGCGAATATCGTGGCGATTATGAATTAACGTCGGCTGAGTATCAAGAATTCTACCGTCCTCGTTTGGAAGCAATCGTTAATGCTGGCGTAGACTGTCTGGCATTGGAGACGCAACCGAAATTGAGTGAGGTTAAAGCGGTTTTGGATCTGTTAAAAAATGAGTATCCTGACCAAAAAGTATATGTTTCCTTTACCTTGCAAAATGCCGAGACCATCAGTGAGGGGACTAAACTGACCGATGCTGCCAAAGCCGTTGCGCAGTATGATCAGGTAATTGGCGTTGGGGTCAACTGTATTCCGCCGCGCCTGGTAACGCCAGCGATTAAGAAACTAAAGGGAGCTACGGCACTGCCAATAATCGTCTATCCAAATTCGGGAGCAAGCTATGATGCAACGACTAAAACCTGGTCAGCAGCACCTGCCGAAGATGATTTTGGCAAACTGACGAAAGAGTGGCTGCTCGCCGGGGCCAGCGCGATTGGTGGCTGCTGTACGACTACGCCCGCCGATATTGCGAAGATTGCGGCAGTTTTAAATGATCAATAATATTAATAAAAACAGCGTCATCGCGAGGGGAAAAAGCCCAGGCATGACGCTGTTTTATGCTAGCCGAAAATCTCTTGCACTTAGCTGTGGATAAATCGGCTTATTTAAGGTTAGAATAAATGTTCTTTAATTGATTGCTGACTAATTGAACTAAGCAGCCGTTTTATTTATTTTCGTGGTGATCTTCCCAGACCTTGCGCAGCATTGGGTACCGCAGATCACCAGTTTGAGCTACCTGATAGTCGGCCGCGCTCAAAAGTTCTGCATCGCCAATACCAATTGAGATCAGGTGAGCCTGATTGATAGCATCAATATCAGCTGGAGTGGTAGCCAAAGCAATGCACTCACTTGGCGCTGCTGATAGCTGTTGGGCAAAGGCGGAGTAAGGATCGCCTTCATTAGGGATGATGGCGGTGAAATAGTCGGCAATCTGTAGCTGTTTTAAAATGAGTTCGGCATGACCACCATTATCGACGACGCCCATGTTGACGTAGTGATCGTCCAGGTTGATCAAAAGACGTTCAATCCCAGGCATTACCGAAGATTCATCCAGCGAGTCCAGCGCTTTTTGATACATTTGTTCTTGTTCAGCCAGCAAGGCAGCCTGTTCAGCTTCATCGGCCGTTTGATGCAGCTGGTTCAAAACGATTGGCAGGGCAGCAGCGCTGAGATTTTTGAGCTGCGGGGCCAGTTTGCCTGGCAGTCCCAGTCCATACTCATACATTGCCAGTTCGCGCCAGGCGTCAAACTGCTGCTGATTTGTGTCGACGATTAGATTGTTGACGTTAAAAATTGCACCCTTCATAAAAATATTCCTTTCAATAAATACGATAATTTTATTTTAACCCAAAGCTTGGAAAATGAAAACGCCGTCATAACATGAGGGGAATTTTTTCCTTGATTTAGCCAGCTGATCAAGAAACGTTTTAAAACCAGAAGCTGTTTCAAAATAAAAATCGCACTGCCACGAGCAAAAAGCTTTGGTAGTGCGATAATTTATTTACAGAAGTTTCCTTACATTTATTATCTTTGCTTAATTGTTTTTCTTTTTCGATACTACAACCCAACTGGCCACACTGACACAAAGCATGACTCCCAGCCAGCAGATGGCGCTGGAAGCATGGTTACCAGTCTTTGGCAGCAGCTTCTGGGCTTGAGTAATTACGCCATTATCGGCAGCTGACTTGGCAACCGGCTGTGATGAGTAATTATTGACTGTTGCTGCATTTGACTTGTTGATATGAGCAGCTGAAGTTGAAGGTGTTGCCATTGCTTCAGAATCAGCATGCTTATCAGCAGGTTTAATAATTGCAGCTGGGGTCAATGGTGCCCATGGTTTAACGTCCTTAGCAGGCGTGAGAGGTGCCCAAGGCTTAACGTCTTTAGCAGGCGTGAGAGGTGCCCAAGGTTTAACATCTTTGGCCGGAGTCAATGGCGTCCAAGGTTTCACGTCTTTAGCCGGAGTCAATGGTGCCCAAGGTTTGACGTCTTTGGCCGGCGTCAGTGGTGCCCAAGGCTTAACGTCCTTTGCTGGAGTCAATGGTGCCCAAGGCTTAACGTCTTTAGCAGGTGTGAGAGGTGCCCAAGGCTTAACGTCTTTGGCCGGCGTGAGAGGTGTCCACGGCTTAACTTCCTTAGCCGGTGTTAACGGCGTCCATGGAATGGATTTCTTCACTTCATTATAAACAATCAATGGCGTCCCGTTCTCACGGTCTGAAATCTCAATTGTCCAGGTTTGGTCTTTAGCTTTCGAGAAATCAATCCAGTCAGGAACCGTGATTTGTTTAATCGTGTATTTTCCTGCTGGCAGATCCTTGATATCAATCACGCCATTTTCATCCGTAGTGTAGGTCATTGATTCGCTATCTGGTTTGATGACCTCAAAAGTTGCATCGGGCAAAATCTTAATTTTACCTTCATCATCAGTGTACTTGTTGATGATCTTCATTTCACCAGGCTTGGTTCCCGTGACGTTGGCATCAAATGAAACGTTTTTCACAGAGTATGAATATTCAACGGTGGTAGGCTGACTGTCTTCTCTTAATTGATAGGAGACATTGGCCGTGTTGTTGAAAACCGCTAAATCATTATCAGTGATTTTCGTTCCGTAGCCAACCAAAATTGTTTTACCGGAAAATTCGTCTTTATTGAAACGGAAAGTAAGAGTCTTGCCGTTGATTTCAATTGAAGAATTAGGGTAGGCGGCTTTGAATTGATCAAAAGACAATGACTGCCCATTAACGGTAATTCGATTGTATGCTGAATCAGGATCAAACTGCTGACCGCCCTGAATAGTATCGGAACAGATAATGTCACTGCCAAGTGCGGCCGCATTGCTGTTCAGATAGATTCCCCAGGCCAATGCATTATGATCGCCTCGATTAAGTATCATTCCAACTTTATCGCCACGCCATCCTTTACCGCTTGGCTGTTCACTGCTACCTTTGGTGATTCCTTTGACTGGAATGGATGCAGCAGTACTGCCGGCTGTAATCTGGATCGTCTGGTTCTGTTCGTCAGTGTTGCGAACTTCAACGTCAAATGAAAAATTGCTGCTGACATTTTGCAAGTCATTGATTTTGTCATTAAACGTCAAGGTTGCGCCAGTTTGATCGACGGTGTAGTGGCCAACCATCGCGCCATTGACGTAAAGATCCTTACCGCCAACGTAACTGTTGACGTAGGCTTGACCACTGTTGGGCCAGTTGACATGAATCGTGTCGCCGCCTCGAATCTTACCGCGCGCATCGCTAAAAGTTCCGCTGACCGTGACATAAGCGCCATCATTATAAATTGACTGCGACTTTTTGGAATCACGTTCGACAACAGTCAGATTAGTAATACGGTCACTGACATCTTGCGGCTGATGATTGCTGCTGACGGCCGACACCGCGGTATGTTCAGCGGTAGTGCTGTTTTGATCTTGTTTAGATTGATTATTAACAGAAGTGCTATTAACAATTGATTGTGAACTGTTGCTCGATGTTGTGGACAGTTCACTAGCAAAGACATAGCTGCCGGTCATCGCAAAGCTGACCAGCAGCATTAAAGAAAATGCAAGGGAAACGCAGAATAATGCTCCCCTTTTTATCATGCGATTAAAAAATACCCCCTTAGTAACTTAAACCAGCACGGAGCGATTATATTGCGGTTGAATAGATTTAGTCAATCGTTAATTTAAAACGTTTTACATAAGAAGGACTTAAATATTCATATTTATTCGATTAATCTGTTTAAAAATTCAGATGAGAACGATACACCAAGCAGTCAAAATAATATTTTTTCGTTGTGATTACTTGAACAAAAAATCATATTTATCAAAAGCAAAGGGGACAAAAAGGCGCCAGCTCCAAACACTTATCGTTTGGATGCAGCGCCATGCTTATAATTAATGGGTTATTGCTATTTGCTGGAGAGGGCTGGGTGAACGGCTTTTTCAACTGGTGAGGCAATCAAAAGCGCGATTACCGAGCCGACAATTCCTTGAATCAGGTTTGGGAAGATACCGGCTGCACCAGTTGCCCAGGTATAAAGAATTGCATCTGAGAAGAAGTAGCCTACTACCATCACAATCGTTCCCGCGGCTACACCGGCAATACGGCCCCATTTGCCACGAACGTATTTAAAGACCAATCCGGCAGCGATGCCTTCCAGACCGTGTGAGATGAACGAAAATGGTGCATATTGGGCAAAGCCAGAAATCAAGTCCAGAAACATGGCGCCAAAGCCACCGATAAAGCCGCCTGCCCATGGTCCCAGCAGCATGGCACCGATAAAGATGCCGACATCGCAGAGATTGATGTTACCATGTGTCCAAGGCAGCGGAATCAAGAAGAAACGACCAAAGATCAAAGTCAGCGCCGTCAAAAGCGCCGTGAATACCAAATGTCTAACCGTTGCAGATTTTTTCATTAAAATCACTCCTCTTATGCTTGCTTACATAGTGAATCAAATGATCGAGACGCAGACCAAATCGCCGCTCGTTGTCGGGGAGGGGAGCGGTCTGCTGGATTGCGAGCTCCATGGCATCCGTCGCGTTCTCAACTGCTGTCTCCAGCGACCAGCCTTGCAGCAGCCGACCGTAAAGCAGTGCCGAGAAGATATCGCCAGTACCATAGAAATGACCGGCCTGAACATCATTACCGCAAAAATTCAGTGGCTGATTATGATGCCAATCGTCTCTGCCTTGCAGAGTTTGATGTGAAGCGGAACCGTTTTGAAGATTTTGACCTTCATCATTACCGTGCTGATAGTCGTGATGTTGACGGCTGATTTGCGGTTGGGGCTTAAATCCGGTTTGTTCATCCTGACGCCAGCAGCAGCCAATCTGTCCATTCAAATGAACGCCGGTGACAATAACCGTGGCGTTGATTCCCGCTGCCTTTAGCTGATCAATCCCTTGAATTAGTGTCTCAGCAGTTGGCAGCGAATATGGCAGACCAGCCAGGAAACAAAGCTCAGTCCAGTTAGGCGTAATCAAATCGGCGTGGCGGCACAGTTTTTTGACCGCCTCAACATAATCATGATCAAATCCAGGATATAGCCGGCCTTGATCACCCATCACCGGATCGACGATTTTTAAGCAGTCAGTCAGGTTTTGCTGTTCAAGCCAGCTGCCTAGCTGTTCGGCGAGGGTGCATTGACCAAGGTAGCCAATTAAAACGCCGCTAGGTTCAATGTCTTGTGCCTGCCAATGTCTAAGCGAAGCCTGAATCCATTGCTCGGTGTCTAAAACGGCAGGCTGGCCGAATCCCTCCGTTTGACTGGATAAAATGGTT
>ERZ841116.1194-NODE-1194-length-13855-cov-9.344275_pt1 | contig 13855 bp, 9 predicted proteins | sample MGYA00519875_ERZ841116 | MGnify/ENA primary metagenome ERZ841116 (study PRJEB31850, sample SAMEA3708889) | human gut metagenome | biome: human gut; feature: human-associated habitat; material: faeces | place: China | collected 2014 ... | reverse complement strand
CACTTATATTTTTTAAACTTTCAAATTATATATATATATTTAAATTAAATAGAAAAAGATATATAGAAGCTGAACTTAATTTAATAGAAAAATTTTTAGAAAGCATAGAAATTTATAAATCTAATTATTTTACAAACTCATTAAAGATAAAATTATTAGAAGAATACGAGGGTTTATATAATAAATTTCAATATGGTAAATTTAGATATATAACTAATAAAGATGTAGATAAATTTAAAAATATATATAAAGACTTAGATATACTAGTAAAAAAATGGAATGAGTCATATGTAGAAAATGAATTAATAAAAAATAATGATTTATTAAGTAATATAGATGGTAAATCATTAGATTATCAACAACGAAAAGCTGTAGTAGTTGATGAAGATAATAATTTAGTATTAGCTGGTGCTGGAAGCGGTAAAACGCTAACTATATCAGGTAAAGTCAAATATCTAGTTGAAACTAAAGGTATAAATCCACAGGAAATATTACTTATATCATTTACTAAAAAGGCAGCAAATGAAATGAATGATAGAATAAATAATAGACTTGGTATAAATATACAATCAAGTACATTTCATAAGTTAGGCCTAGATATTATAACTAAACATAAAGGAAATAGATTAGATGTAAGTGAAAGATTAAATAGTAGTATAGATGAATATTTTAAATCAACTATTTATAAGCAAGTGGAAAATTTAGAAAGAATAATTGAATTTTTTGGATATTATATAAATATACCTAAAAGTATTGAATTATTTGTGGATTTAGGTGAATATTACAAATATTGTAAGAGTTTAGATTTTGTAACACTTAAAGGGAAGCAAGAAATAGAAAAACATAATAGAGAACATGAGGATATATCTAAGCGAGAGAAAAAAACTATCAGAGGAGAGCAAGTAAAAAGTATAGAAGAAGTTATAATTGCAAATTACCTATATCTAAATGGTGTAAATTATATATACGAGGCTAAGTATAAATATGAAACAGGAGATAGGTATAGAAAGCAGTATAGGCCAGATTTCTATCTTCCAGACTATGATATATATATTGAACACTTTGGCATAAATAGAAGTAATAAGACTCCATGGTTATCTAAAATAGAAGAGAAAAAATATATAGATGGAATTAAGTGGAAGAGAGATCTACATAAAGAAAATCAAACTACTTTAGTAGAAACTTATTCATACTATAATACAGAAGGGATACTATTAGATAAACTAAGAGAAAAATTAAGTTGTTATAATGTAAAGTTTAAAGAGATAGAATATGAGCAAATTTATAAAGATATCATAGAAAGTAAAGAAGATCAGTATTTCAAAGAAATGAGAAAACTAATAGCTACTTTCATAGGATTATTTAAATCTAGTGGATATAGCTTGGATGGATTCGATACATTAAGAAGAGAAGCTAATAAAATTGAGAATAAGTTTTTATGTGAGAGAAGTTTATTATTTTTAGATATTGTAAAACCAGTATACATAAATTATGAAAATTTATTATTAGAGAATAAAGAGATTGATTTTAATGATATGATTAATCAATCTACAGAAATTGTAAGAAATAGATTAATAGAACTTGACTATAAATATATAATTATTGATGAGTATCAAGATATTTCTAAAAGTAGGTTTAATTTAATAAAAGAAATAAAAAAACAAACTAATGCTAAATTAATGTGTGTAGGAGATGATTGGCAATCTATATATAGATTTGCAGGTAGTGATATAGATTTATTCACTAATTTTGGGGAATATGTTGGGTATTATGAACTTTTGAAAATAGAGAAAGCATATAGAAACTCTCAAGAATTAATAGATATAGCCGGCAAATATATAATGAAGAATAAGAAACAGCTAGTAAAAAACTTAAAGTCAGATAAAAACAATAAACAACCAATAAAGATGATTGTATATGCTGACAATATATGCACAGCTATAGATAAAAGTATAGATGATATAGTAAGAAGGTATGGAGATAATTCTGATGTTTGTATATTAGGACGAAACAATTTTGATGTAAAGGTATTATCAAAGGAAAATACTAATGGTAAATATGAGTATAGAAAAGTAAATGAAGATATAATTGTTAAGTCTAATCAATATCCTAATCTAAAGATAAATTACTTAACAGCACACAAGTCAAAAGGACTTGAAGCTGATAATGTAATAATAATAAATTTAGAAAATAAAGTAACAGGATTCCCAAATCAAATGGCAGATGACCCAGTTTTAGATTTACTACTGACTGAATCAGATAAATTTGATTTTTCAGAAGAACGTAGATTATTTTATGTAGCTTTAACAAGAACTAAAAATACATCATATTTACTTGTACCAAAATATAAATCATCAATATTTTGTGATGAATTATCTAAAGACTTTGATATAAAGATAGAGGATTTAGATTTTAAACAACAAGATAATCCTACTTGCCCTAAATGTATGAGTGGTCATTTACTAAAACGAAATAGAAATAATAGTAGTGAATTTGTAGGATGCTCAAACTATCCAGCATGTGATTTTACAAGTAATTATATTGATATATTAGAAGATACAGTACTTTGTGAATCATGTAAAGGATATATGGTTAAAAGAGAATATAAAGGAGAGTATTTTTTAGGATGTACGAACTATCTTTATTGTAAAAATACGAAAAAATATAATCATACATATGAAGATTTATATAATCAAGATATTATTTCAAGTGAAGAAATTGATCAGGACTGTGATACAATGAGTAAAGAAGAAAATACATTTTATTATGAGGCTGGTCAAGAATTTGAAAGAAGAGAGATTGAAGCTATAATAAGTGAAAATGAAGATTATAATAAAAATGAAACTATTAAAGATAAATATTATGATTCAAATGAAGAAGAACTCAATGAATTATATGGTATAGCTCAGGAAGAACTTGAAGATTATTATAGTAATGAAGTAGAAATAGGATATTCTTATTATTGTAAAGAAAAAGATGAGTTTGATGAAAGAAAATTAAGAGATTTAATGAGAACTATAATATATGAAGATAATTTTTATGATAACTTAATAGAAAATGAATTATATGAAGATGATGATATAATATATTCTGAGATAATAGAAGAAACTAAAGAAGAGGATAAATTAAGAGATAGATTGTTACAGATTATTAACCAAAAGGAAATATCTATAGAAAAAAAATTATGGATAGAAGGTTTTATAACATATATACAGGGTGAAGCATTATATAATATATATTCTAAAGAAGAATTGGATAAAATAATAAACTGTAATAGATTAATTAGAGATGAGTGGCTTTTAGAGGATATAGAATATATTGGAACAACATGTTTTTATGAATACAAAAATATGTTGTTTGGACTAGATAAGCAAAATGAAAATTTAAAAGTTAATTCATCAAACTGTGATATGAATAATATAGAAATATATATAAAATATAAATCGGAAGAGTCATATAAACATTATAAATCATGTAAGTTAAATATTATAAATCATGATAGTATAAAAGAAATTTTAGAACTTGATACAGAGTTTGTCATTAGAGAAATATATCAAGATTCTGTATTTATAGAGTTAAAAAATTTAAATAATAAAATTACACAGTTTGAATTTAATGAAGTAAATAACAAAGAAAAAATAGAATTATATATAAATATAGATTCTAATAGGTATAATCATTATAAAACTTGTATTAGCGAAGTTAATCTTGAAATAGGTGATACTATAAAGGATATGAATAAGTATCTTGATATAATAGACATAAAAGAAAATAAAATATATTTAAAAGATATAGGATCAAGTAGTAAAAATTTTAAAAATATAAATATGATACAAAATCAAATAATATCATTGTATATAGAAGATGATGAAGATTGTGTATATTATAAAAAATGTATAACTAATACTAAATATGAAATTGGAGATTTATTTAAGGATAATAACAAACAATTTATTATTAGTAATATTTTTAAAGATACTTTTTTATTAAAGCGTAAGTTAGATTAACTTAGAAAAAAATACTAATTTTATAAAAAATGATTTATATTTTATAATATCTAGTTTTGAAATAATCATAGTTAATAGATAAATCGACCCTTATGTACAATATAAGAGGTCGATTTATTTTATCTCATACTAATGATATTTTTAGATAATTCATTAATACTATCAGATAGAGTTTGTAGCTTCCCTTCAATCCTCACAAGTAAATACATACTAAGGGCTATAGGAAAGCCTACAGAAGCTATCAGAGTTTGTAAATCTGAATTCATAAATACACATCCTTCCAATAAATTTAGATATTAGAAAAGCTATGCCTAAAGCATAGCTTTTTATAGTTCTTATAACTCTAAGTCATAAGGTGTAGTATCTGTAACAACAACTTTAGCCTCAACAGCTTGTACTATATCACCACCATTTGGAGCGAAGATATTTTTTGATACTATCAAATCCATAGCTGATTTTATTTCACCTTCTGTAATATCCTCTCTAGGATCATCTATTGATAAAGATACTTTTTTATCATCAGAAGTTTTAAAAGTCATTAAAAGTCTTTTAGTTTGTTCCATATTTGTACCTCCTTAAATTTAATAATTTTAAGCAACAGACTTTTTACTAAGCTAAAGTAGTGTTATCTATCTTAGCTATTTCAAGTTGGTCATATTCTTGAAGTCCTATTAAGGCTTCTGCAACGTCATATACATCTTGTGCAGGTGCATCATATTTTAATGCTGAAAATGTTTTGCTTCTAACCTTTGTTTTACCATCTTCCATACCTAAGTTTAGCTTTATTCTTAGGCTTGATGGGTTTTGCATTTCGTTAACAGCCATATAGCCACCTCCATTTATTTATTTGAAGAGTAATCTCTTCTTGTTATTAAGTATAGAAATAGATGGTTTGGAGATATATTAAAGTTTTTGAATAAAATATTTTATAAAGAATTAAATTATATAAGCGTTATTAAAGCCTTTGGATATAGCTGTGTGTTTTAATTGAATAGCATCATTTTTATCTTTGAATTCACCTATACAAACTCTATAAAAGATTCCATCATCAACTATAGATTTATTTACAAACGCTAGTAGTGATTTTGATATACTATCTGATATGTCTTTTATATATTTATCAGATTTTAGTGAAGCTTCTACTGATGAGTTAGATATAAAGTCTATTTCTATTAAGAGTGCTGGCATTTTAGTTTTTCTTAATACTGAGAATGATTTTGAAATTTTTACTCCACGATTAGGTGTATTTATTGTTTTTGATAGGTTAGAGCAGATATCTTTTGATAGTGTATATAGCTTACTTTTTTCATCATATACCCATACTTCAACTCCTTTAGCTGATTTATTAGTTGATGAGTTCATGTGTATGCTTATAAAGTAGTCACAGTTTTCTTTGTTTGCTTTTGAGCTTCTATAATCTAGAGAGTAGTATTTGTCATCTTCACGTGTGGTTATTACTTTTTCAAAGGCTTGTTCAAGATTGTTTTTTATTAACATTCCTATTTTTAATACTGTGTCGCTTTCTTTTGTTTTGTTAGTTCCAATTGCGCCTGAATCTTTTCCTCCATGTCCAAAGTCTAGATACCATTTCATAGTATTACCTCCTATATTGTTTTAGTAAAGTTAATTTTTATAATAATTTAGTCTAGGAGTGTTTAAATAGTATATTAAAAGAATTTATAAATTTAGTAGGATGCTTTGATTTTGATATAGAATATATAGTTATAATGTTTTTGAGGGGGGATTTTAGTGTTAGATAGTTTAACTAGGGATGATCTACCTGATAGTGTTATGGATATTGTTGATAGTATAGGACTTGATGCTTTTAAGGAATTGGTGAGGTTAGCTGGAGGTAGTAATTTGTATATTCCTAATGAGAGTAGTCTTGTTAAGTCTTTTAGAAATAAGAAGATTAGGGAAGTTTTTGATGGTGATTATAAGGTGATTTCTAGAAAGTTTGGGATTAGTGAGGCTCAGGTTAGAAATATTGTTAATTATAAGTAAGTTATTTTTAAATGGAGGATCTTTATTAATAGATGCTTCGCATAAGTTGTTTGTATTAGGTTAGTAAGCTTTAAGTGTTAAACCTTCGGTTATTCAGCCCCGGTATGTTGCAAACTTACACTTCATAAAAACTAAGGCATACAAGGTGATGCTACATTTTAGCTCATATGTTTACAGGATTTTAATATTCTAATATGAGCTAAAATGTAGCTTTATTTATGTGCTCACTATTTATTCCGTTTAGCTTGCACCATACTCCCACCGCGCTCTCTGCTCCCCCTCAACCAATCCCTAAACTAGTAATTTAAAAGAATACTATTGTAAATTTTAGTGAAAAAAAGTAACATATAAATGGTAAATATGTATGCAATAAAAAATATTGTTTTTATCATATAATAGAGTATATATGCTGACACTAATATAATAAATGAAGATTATATTTTAATATATAAATAATATGCAAAGCAAAATAGTTTATACATTAATAAAGAAAGTATGTGAATATAGAGTAATGAATTATAAGGAAACCCCATTAGAAAAAAAATATAATAATTACAATGAATATAAAAATAATAATAGAAAATTATTTGTAAATTATGAACAAATCAAGTCAAAGGAACGAGTTAATAATCATGGAGAAGTATTAACACCAGAATGGCTAGTTAAGGATATGTTAGATTTACTCCCAAGATCAGTATCACAAATAGAATCAAGATACCTGGAGACATCTGTAGGAGAAGGTGCTTTTTTAGTTGAAATATTATATAGGAAATTGAATTTAGTATTTACGACATTTAATGAAAATTTAGAAAGAGAATTTTTTACTGTAGTTGCACTTTGTAATATTTATGGTCTTGAGCTATTAAGAGATAATGTAGAAATCACAAAAACGCGACTAGAAATGGTCATAAAAGATTTTTTTATTGATAAGTATAATATAGAAGTAAGTGAAAATTTCTTTGATGTCATAAAAAAAATTTTAGATATAAATATTATTAATATGGATTCAATGAAGTTCAAAGTACCGATGTTTGATGAGAATAATAAAATTCTATTAGATAGTAACGGTGAAATTGTTTATAACAATGAACTAGCTCTTATATCAGAGTGGGAATTTGATTATGAGAATAAAAAGGTTAAAAGAATAGAATATTACTATAAAGATGTAGTCAATGAACAAAGAAAAGAGTACATAATAAAACAGAAGAAAAAAGAATCAATTAAATCAAGTACTAAAGTTAATATATGGGGAGATGTTATTGAAAAAAATGAAGAGCCCTTATATCAAGATAAGCAAATGTCATTTTTTGAATGTGCTATTACTAATAGTGAGAACGAATTAAATAAAACAGATAATATATCATTAAAGCCTGTGAGAATATTTGAAAGTGTAAATTATTTATGTATAAAGTAGGGGGAATGGTAGATGTCTAAAACTGAATATAAAACGTTTGAAAGTAAGTTAATTTATATATTTGCAATACAGGATGAAACGCATAAGGGTTTATTAAAAATTGGAGATACGACTTTTTCAGGAAATCCATATGATAAAGAAGCAATGAAAAATGCAGCAAAAAAGAGAATAGATCAGTATACAGTGACTGCTAATATAACATATGAGTTATTGTATGTTGATTTGCCAATAACACAAAAAGGTGAATATTTTAGAGATTATGATGTTCATAATGTGTTAAAGCGTTCAGGGATTGAAATATGCAAGAATAACAATCAAAATAGAGGAAGAGAATGGTTTAAGGTAGACTTGGAGACTGCTAAAAATGCAATAGAAGCTGTAAAAGAAGGAAGAAAAGCATTAAGTTCAAATGATATTTCACAAGGAAATACACCAATAATTTTTAGACCTGAGCAACAGAAAGCAATATCTGAAACATTAAAATCAATAAAAGCTAAGCGAGATAAGAAACTTTGGAATGCGAAAATGAGATTTGGAAAAACTCTAACAGCGTTACAGGTTGCAAAAGAAGCAAACTTTAAAAAGTCTATTATAATTACACATAGGCCTGTTGTTTCAGATGGGTGGTTTGATGATTTTGATAAAATTTTTTATAACACAGAATATGCTTTTGGATCTAAAGATAAAGGAGAAGATTTAGATACTTTAATTAAAAGTGATAAACCATTTGTATATTTTGCATCTATGCAGGATTTAAGAGGCTCAACTTTTGTTGGAGGTAACTTTAACAAAAATGAGTTAATTTTTAAAACAAAATGGGACTTTGTTATTGTTGATGAAGCACATGAAGGAAATTTAACTGAGCGAGCAAGGCTTGTACATAAAAATATAAAAAGGACATTTACATTAGAACTTTCAGGAACACCTTTTAACTTAATGGATGAATATGAAAATGAAGATGATATTTATACTTGGGACTATGTAATGGAGCAAAAAGCTAAGAATGAATGGAGTATTAATAACTTTGGAGATTCAAATCCATATGAAAGTTTACCTAAATTATCTATATTTACTTACCAACTTGACCGTGAATTTAGAAGTAAAAAATATGTTGAAGTTGAAGATAAAGCTTTTAATTTTAAAGAATTTTTCCGTACATATGATGATGAAGAACCTGTTGTAGAAAAGCGTGGTAAATTTATACATGAAGATGATGTATGCAAATTTTTAGATTTAATAACAACAAAAGATGAAACTACTAACTTCCCATTTTCAACAGAGCATTACCGTAGCAACTTAAAAAATACATTATGGTTAGTACCAGGTGTAGCGGAAGCTAAAGCATTAAGTGAGTTAATGAAAAATCATGCTATATTTGGGAATTTTGAAATCATTAATGTAGCCGGTAATGGTGATGATGAGGATGAAAATGAGAGTGCATTACAAAAAGTAAAGAATGCAATAGGAAGTAATCCAGATGAATCCTATACTATTACAATAACATGTGGAAAACTAACTACAGGTGTAAGTATACCGGCATGGACAGGTGTGATGATGCTTTCAAATACATCCTCAGCATCAACATATTTACAAACAGCTTTCAGAGTGCAAACTCCTGCTAATATTGGGGGGAAAATAAAAACAAATTGTTATGTATTTGACTTTGCTCCAGATAGGACATTAAAAATGGTATCTCAAGCAGCTAGACTAAATGTTAAGGCTGGGAGATTAAACTCACAAGCGCAAAAAATTGCAATGGGAGAATTTTTAAATTATTGTTCTATTATTAGTTTAGATGATAGTAAAATGGGAGAAATTAATGTAGAAACATTACTTAGACAATTAAAAAAAGCATCTGCGGAAAGAGTTGCAAATAATGGATTTGACGATATAAGACTTTATAATGATGAGCTTTTACGTTTGGATGAAGTAGATATAGAGGATTTTAATAATTTAAAGGCAATTATTGGAGAATCTAAACAAGAGAAAAAACCACTTGATGTAACTATAAATAATCAAGGATTTGATGATGAGGAATGGGAGAAAGCAGAAAAAGCAGAGAAAAAGAAGAAGAATCAGAGAACACCTGAAGAAGAAGCAGCTTTAGAAAAAATGAAAGAATTACGTAAACAAAGAGATACAATGATAAGTGTATTAAGAGGTATTAGTATTCGTATTCCAATGATGATATATGGAGCGGATATTGATTATGATAAAGAAATAACAGTTAAGAACTTTTCTGATATAGTTGATGATATATCATGGAAGGAATTTATGCCTGATGGTGTAACTAAGGAACTTTGGAAAAAGTTTATTAAATATTATGATAATGAGATTTTTATAGAAGCTGGATTAAAAATACGTAGAAAAGCTAAAGCTGCAGATGAATCAAAAACAGTTAAAGAAAGAATTATAAAAATAGCAGAAATTTTTAAGACTTTTAAAAATCCAGATAAAGAAACTGTTTTAACATCTTGGAATACTGTAAACCGTCATATTACTGATACAATAGGTGGAGAATGTTTTTTTGATGAAAAGTTTGAAGTTTCGTATTCACAAGATGAAAATACAAGATTTATCAATAGTAGAGGTTTTGAAAATAAACCAATTTTAAATAAAGAAACAAAAGTATTAGAAATAAACTCTAAGTCTGGTTTATATCCATTATTAGCGGCTTACTCTATATATAGCGACAGGGTAAAAAACTTTAAGCAAAGACAAAATAAATATGTTACTAAAGATACATTGTTAGAACTTTGGGAAAAGACTTTACATAAAAATATTTATGTACTAGCGAAAACACCTATGGCAAAAAGTATTACAGAGCGAACATTACGTGGATATTCAGATAAAGTAATCAATGTAGAGTATTATGAAAATATAACAGATGATGTTAGAGATAATAGTAGTGAATTTAATAGTAAGGTACAGACATTATTTAAGGAAAGAGGTGGAGACAATTTGAAATTTGATGTTATTATAGGGAATCCACCATATCAAGAGATGGATGGCGGTGCACAAGCGAGCGCAAGTCCGATATATCAAAACTTTGTTAGAGCAGCTAAGGAACTAAATCCTAAATATATATCTTTAATTATGCCAAGTAGATGGTACACAGGTGGTAAAGGCTTAGATTCATTTAGAGATGAAATGTTGAATGATGAGCATATACGAGAACTTCATGACTGGTTAACGCCAGAAGATATTTTCCCTAATACTAATATACGTGGTGGTGTATGCTATTTCTTGTGGGACAGTAAGTATGATAATAAAGAAAGCTTAACTCGTGTTGTAACCCATCAACATAATGAAGTTGTAAGTGATGTCATAAGACCAATGAAAATAGGTGATGTAGACATATTTATTAGAGACTATAGAGCAAATGCAATACTAATGAAGGTATTTAACCATGAGAAAATCTTAAAGAAAGATAAGTGGCTAATGGAATATGTATCACCTAGAAAGCCTTTTGGATTAAGTGGTAATTTTACGAAAGACGCCAAGTTTAATGAGAATTCTAACGGAATGCAAGAACCTGTCAAATGTTATGGTAAAAATGCGATTGGATATGTAGAAAGAAACTATATAAAAACAAAAAATGACTGGATAGATAAATGGAAAATATTTACGGCTTATGCAAATAATATAGGAACAGAATTAAATGATGATAATTTTAATACCATAATAGGTGAACCAGGAACGATATCTACAGAAACATATTTAGCTATAGGAGCAGATTTAAGCTTGGATGAAAATTCAGTAAAGAATTTATCTTTATTTTTAAAAACTAAGTTTTCGCGTTTCCTTTTAAGTCTAGCAAAATCAAGCCAACATGCAACTAGAGGTACTTATCGTTTTATACCTATGCAAGATTTTAGTAATGATGGAGATATAGATTGGTCAGTTTCTACAGAAGATATTGATAGACAGCTTTATGAAAAATATGGCTTATCTAATGAAGAAATTGATTTTATAGAATCAAAAATTAAAGCAATGTAGTTTAGATCTTATTAAATATAATGTTATATGTAAAAGCATATCAATACTTACTAGAATAAGTTAGTACTGATATGCTTTTTTTAAACATAGAAATACCTCTAACAATATATGGTGAAATATGGTAAAATATATATAATTATTATATAATATTAAATTTAATATATTAAATTATTGATTTTAATTAATAGGAGGATATTATGGAAAGCATAAATTTTGTGCTTTGTATTGTATATTTACTTTTAGGAATAGCCAATATGTTTGGAGCTTTAAGTATTGAAGATAGCTCTATATTTGGGATGACAATAGGAGCTTTGTTTTTATGCATAGCACCTTTGATTAAAAATAAAAATATTAGAATTATTATGTATATTTTATCTGCGAGCTTTATATTAGGATTTCCTATGATTAATGGTGCAAATGAATATATACAAGGTGTAGATAGCAATACATGGTTATTGTTATCTTTATCTGTTACGTTTTTAGCTAATTATATAGGGGTAGTATCTTCTAAAAAAATAGAACTAGAAAAGAAAGAAAAAGAATTAAATCAGAGAATAGAGGATCTTAAAATTCTAAAAAGTGAAATTAAAAAGCTAAACAATAAAAATAGACAATAATAAAGAGGGAGAAGAATGAGTAAAGACATAAAAAGAATAAAATTAAAGCTTAAAAGTGAAGATTCAACAACACTATCAGGATGGCAACTTCAAGAATTTATAAAAAATGTAAATAAAGGATATTGCAAGTTAGATATAATAAATGAGATTTCTAGGTTAATAAACCAAGGAGAAAAACCTGAAAATATTATTATAATAAATAAATCTTATGATATTAATAATGCATATACATATTTGCAGAAATCAAATGAAATAGATTTAAATAAGTTATCAACTATTGAAAATTTATATCATTTAGGTATACCTGTATCAATGTATCCAAATAAAAGGATAAAAGATATAGCAATAATATTTACACTATATAGCAAAATTTATACTCTATTTAATAGAGAAAATATTCCCGTTATATCAAAAGATAAATTAAAAGAGTATATAAATGTAGATATAGATACAGCCATAGATACTATAACTAAAGATAGTAAAAGCATAATGAGTAAATTAAAAATGGGAACTGAAAATATATTAAAAGCAACTAATGATAAACTAGATAATATTATAGATGAATCAAAAAAAGAATTAAAAAAATATATAGATAACCAAGATAATATAATTAAATTCAATGAAATAAGCAATAATGAATTAAAAGAGATTAAAGATTCAGATAAAGAATTATACTCTAAAATACAAAGTGAGTATTATAGTGAATTTTTTAGATTATTAAATTCAGTAGATAGACCTATAGTTTTACGATATGATGATAAAAATAATAAATTAATAGTTATAAAAAAAGAGTATATGTTAAATGATGTAGACAGTGAAAATTTTTTAGATTTTAAAGATTACTCACATAATAGCCCATTTGTAATAACTATAATAGCTGGAGCTACAATATCGCTAATTCTAGCATTATTATATCAAGCATCAAAGGAAGAGAAAGTTAATGATGAAAAAGCAATCAAAAATAAAAGTATTGAAGAAAAATTAGATAAGGAGTTAGAAGAAATTATTTTAGAATTAGCTAGTTCATCAGAGTTAAATCAAACTAATGAAGTAGAAAATCAATATATAAAAAAAGAGTTAGATAATTTAAAAAATACATTAAATGAAAATATTGAAAAAACATTAGAACGAAGAGGTATTAATTATAATAATATAGTAATAGATATAGAAGAATATAAAAAGTCTAGAATAAATAAATCTAAAGATACAGGAATGAGAAATTAAAGTCTTGCAGTATTAATAATTATATAGTTGAAGTATGAGTAAAAAATATAAATAACTGTATTATTAGATGTAGTGAATTACTATTTACATAGTATTCACTGTTAATTTGTTTATAGTTTTAATTTCTATAGTGCTTGTATTTGATATTAAGATTTTGTTACAATATTTTAAAATAAATACTAAATTATGATTTTTATTTAAATTATTAACTTAAAACCATATTTATATGGAAATAAAATTAAAAATGAATATGTTTAATATAGAGCTAAAAAATTAAACTTTTTATGCTACATTTTTACATTATATTATATAGGAGTTTTAAACATAATATAATGTAAAAATGTAGCTTTATTTATATATTATATATTTAGCATACATAATGATTTTATGTTAATTAGATAAATTTAAGATAATTATAGATTTTATTATATGTTATTTCATGTACTATGATAATGTATTTATATATTTAAACTTAATATAATTTAAAATCAAATAGTTAGAATTACTTTACAATTTATGCTTAGATAAAAGGGGATTGGGAATAGTGAATGAAACAATAGAGCCAAGTATTAGAGAAATAGCAATAATAT
>ERZ841116.1192-NODE-1192-length-13910-cov-3.930711_pt1 | contig 13910 bp, 14 predicted proteins | sample MGYA00519875_ERZ841116 | MGnify/ENA primary metagenome ERZ841116 (study PRJEB31850, sample SAMEA3708889) | human gut metagenome | biome: human gut; feature: human-associated habitat; material: faeces | place: China | collected 2014 ... | reverse complement strand
CGCAGGGCAGCTTGACCATCAGCATGGGCTGGCAGCAGCCCGATGAACTGCCCACCACCCTTTCCACCCTGATGGCAAAAGCCATGAACGACCAGAGCTTTCCACCCGGCGAGGGTGTTCTGCACCATGCAGAAGGTGTTGACCTGATTCCGGCAAACATTGAACTGGCAGGGCTGGAAGTGTCTCTCGTCAACTGTATGAACCGGGAAAAGATGCTCAAGCAGGTGCTGGAAGGAGCAAAGCACGAGTATGATTTCATTCTGTTGGACTGCACCCCCTCCCTTGGGATGCTGACCGTGAATGCGTTGGCAGCGGCGGACACCACCCTGATTCCTGTGCAGGCTCAGTATCTATCCGCGAAAGGCTTGGAACAGCTTTTGCAGACCGTCCAAAAAGTCCGGCGGCAGATAAACCCGAAACTAAAAATTGAGGGCATTCTGCTGACCATGACCGATAGCCGCACCAACTATGGACAGCAGATTGACAATTTGATTCGAGGTGCCTACGGTAGCAAAATCAAAGTGTTTGACCAGACCATTCCCCGGTCTGTCCGTGCTGCGGAGATCAGTGCCGTGGGCAAGAGCATTTTTCAACACGACCCCAAAGGCAAGGTGGCAGAAGCCTACAAATCTCTTGCGAAGGAGGTGCTGGCAGATGCCGAAAAGCGACTTAAACGTAGCTCTGAAAGGGCTAGATGACCTGTTCTCCACCGAGGAAAACCGACAGGAAGAACAGCGGGAGCAGGTGCAGCAGATTCCCATCGAAGAACTGTTTCCTTTCAAAAACCACCCCTTTAAGGTTTTGGATGATGAGTCCATGCAGCGCACGGTGGAAAGTGTAGAACAGTACGGTGTACTATCTCCGCTGATCGCCCGCCCACGCCCGGAGGGTGGCTATGAGATCATCTCCGGGCACCGCCGTCAGCACGCTGCACAGCTTGCCGGGCTGGAAACCCTGCCGGTCATTGTCCGCAACATGGATGATGATGCCGCAGTTTTGCTCATGGTGGACAGCAATCTCCAACGTGAGAACATCCTGCCCAGTGAAAGGGCTTTCGCCTACAAAATGAAGCTGGAAGCAATCGAACGAACTGTTGGACGACCAAAAAATGTGGGACAAGTTGTCCCACATTTTTTCGGGAAACGCAGTACAGAGGTTGTTGCTGAAGGAACAGGCGAAAGTTATAAGCAAATCCAGCGTTTTATCCGCCTGACCAGCCTTATCCCGGAACTGCTGGACATGGTGGACGAAAAGAAGATTTCCTTCAATCCTGCTGTGGAATTGTCGTATCTCGACACGAACCAACAGCGGGATTTTTTAGAAGCGATGCAAGACACCCAGAATGCGCCGTCCCTTTCTCAAGCACAGCGGCTTAAAAAGCTGGCGCAGGAAGGGCACTTCTCGTATGACGTTGCCTTTGCGGTCATGGGAGAAGAGAAAAAGGACGAGCTGGACAAAGTGGTCATCAAAAACGACACCCTGCGGAAGTATTTCCCGCGCAGCTACACCCCGAAACAGATGGAAGACACCATCATCAAGCTGCTGGAACAGTGGCAGCGCAAACAGCAGAGGCAGAACGAACGCTGACTTATACCGTAACGAAAGACCCGATGGGGTCTTTTTCTTTTGCAACCAAAAGGAGAAACGCCTATGAAAAAAATATTACTAATGAGTGCAGTAGCCCTCAGTTTAATCGGGGCTAGTGCTTGTTCAAATAATTCAAATTCGACTAGTAATAGTAGCACAAAGAGTTCAAAGACTGTCCAAAAGAAGCACTGGGACAAAAAGAAGGATCAAAAACTTGCTAAAGAAATGGATAAATATGGTAAGAACAAGAAGCAAACTTACACTAAATATGATGGTAAGAATAAACTGACTACTGCAAGCCGCATTTATCCGGATGCCTTCAAAAAAGATACTTTTAAGCTAAACGGTAAAAAGATTAGTATTGGCTGGAGTCCTCAAGGCGAGCATCATTATGATTATGATGTAATGGCTATTTATAATCATGACTTAACTAAAGATGGTCAACATAGGACTTTTCTTTTCTGCTGGCACAAGCAAAAGCCGATTGTCCTGGTAGATGAATCAAGTAAAGACAATGTTGTTAACTTACATGTCAGCCAAGATAAGTCATTAAATGGTAGTTTTTCAAATATTATGAATGGTGAAAACATTTAGTTGAAAAGTCTGCGTCTGGCAGACCTTTTTGTTTCTAAAAATAAATATCCGTATAATAGATGACAAGTGAGATGATTGGAATAGGTAGGGAATAAAAATGTTAAGTAATAGAATGAAAGAATTGCTCGATATGGTGTATGAAACACCGAATACAATTGATCTAACAATAGTTGTACAGACGCCAAATTTTGAAGAAACCTTCATTAGCGATAATTTGAGGCGTTCCTATCAGCCAGCAAGAGCTGAAGGTCTAATTTTTAGGTTGATTGGCACTTTTGTCCAAAAACTTGACTTAGATTATCATGAATTTATTGATGTCTTAAAGGGCGACTTAGAAGATGACCTCTTTAACGTAGACGCTATGAGAAAGTTAAAACGTCCTAGTCAGAAGCTTTCTGAGGATAAATTTAAGAAAGCAGAAAAGCGCGTTGAAGATGTAGTTGATTTTGCAGAAGAATTAGTCAGTGAAGGAGCAATTGGCGATTACGTATTAGTAGTTAACTATACTGACCAGCTGGGGGATGTTTTTTTCCATGATACTAGCGATCAAAATATGTCGACTTATCATGATATTCAAGTCATGTTAATGGAATATGCCAACCGCCAGCTTCTTAATCCAGTTGCGGTCATAAAAAACTTAGAGAAAAAGCGCCCAGCTCCGGCTAAATTACTTAATAAGTCTGCTTTTGAAGATAGAGATATCGATGGCTTTAAGATAGAAGATTTTTGGCAAATTTACCGTGTTCCTTATCAAGGCGGTCAGTTTGATTTAGAAATTCCAGAAGGTCTGCGCTTTGAAAAAGCGTTAATTAAGTATAGCAAGAATTTACAGCGTTTAGATTTAACTTATTTCCTCTTATTTGTTAGAACCGACCGCTATGTTTATCTAATCACGCCGGCTTTTAAGACTGAGGATGACTTGGTAGAGGCTTTAGCAGGATATTTGACTACGCTAGAAGTTAACATGGATTTTACTGATGAAAAATTTAAAGAGATCAGCGACATGATGCTTGAAGAGAAGTCCTACTTAGGTTTAGTCCACGGCGGGGATGTCGCATATGCCATTGACTTGCCGGTAAAACGTGAAATAAATGATGGTCAAGAAATTCGTAAGCAAATTAATGATGTTTTTAGTGATTTGTTGACTTATCAAAAGCTAGGCACTGTCCATGATTTTTATTTATTTGCAAATGTTAAAGAAAATAATTTCACTGGCGGGATGATGAAAGAAAATAACTTAACTAGTTACTTATTGAACTTCGTTGAATTATTAGCATATTTGACTCATATGTACCCAAATCTAGCACCAAAGAAGATTATTGACTTGGTGGCGACTAAAGAAGAATTAAAACGCAAGCGGAAATAGTTGCTTTCTTTGCTCAAAGTTTCTATTGTAGAAGTGAGAGTGTAATTAAGAGAAAGAAGAGTTGAAAATGAGAATTTCCATTTGGGGCGATTACGCATGTCCATACTGCTACATTGGTGAAACTTACTTACAAAGAGCAATTAAAGAATTAGGTGTTGAAGACAAGATTGAGTATGATCTTAATGCTTTCCAGATCGACTTAGATGCACCAAAATCAACTAAGAATGCGAATGCTGCTCTTTTAGCCTATGAAAAGGCAATGCCGTTAAGTAAAGCAAACGCAGCTTATGATCACGTTAAAACATTAGGCAAAGCAGCAGGTCTAACAATAAATGAAGCAACTGCTTATAACACTAACACGATGGATGCTCACCGAATGGTTCAATGGGCTAAGGACACTTACCATGATTCTAAATTAACTGCAAATTTAGCTGATGATTTGTTCTATGCATACTTTACTGAAAATAAGGAATTAGCCGATCATAAAGTGCTGCTTGAAATTGCAAAAAAGAACAATTTAGATATAAATGAAGTAAAGAAGTTATTAGAATCAAATGATTACCAAGATGTAGTCATGCAAGAAGAGGCTGACATGCAAAGCCGCGGTATTCAGTCAGTTCCTTACTTTATAATTGCTGGTCAACAATTTGATGGTGTTCAAGATGTTTCAACCTTTAAGACAGCGATTGGAGCAGCCTTAGGGATGAAGCCAGCAGAGTTTTTGAACTTTTAGAAGTTATTTTAAGATCCTACGTTTTTATAGGCGTAGGATCTTTTTTATATGGTGATTTTCTGGTATTATTATAGTTCTGAATAATATCTGTTATATAATTTTTAAAAGGAGATGAAAATGAAAAACAAACTAAATCTTTTTAACGTTGGACTACCAGATAATGAAGACTTAAATAACTGGTCCAAAGATCTAATTAGGCAGAGATTAGAAACCACAGCAATCACGTCAGGCCTTGTACCATTTGTATCTGAAAATTCAAACTATGAATTAAATGAGAATATGGTAGCTCTATATGATTTCCATCAAAGACCAATTAGAGGAAAATATCAGACAATAATTTTTGATAAAAAAGATGGTATTATTTTATGCCAGAAAAACAGCCGTCAGTTGATTAATCATTTGTTAAAAGATCAAATGATTTTAGGAGCGGTTTTACAAAAGAAGCTGCAAAAAGAACTTGGCTTTTATTATCGTCATACAATTTCTTTAGGAGAGATCGCTTATTTTTCAATGAGAGCTCATTCTGAAAAGCATACTTCCTGGATTGGTTTGCATCATATGCAGACAGTACAACAAGAAGATGGAAAAGTGACTTTTTCTTATCAAGAGAATGGCCATAGTTATAACTTTGAGTTTGAAGATTGTGCGCCGCACTTGTACAAGCGATTAGCTGAGGGGATTACTCATAATCATGTTTTAGGACAGATGTTAGTGAAGTATGCTAATTCGCATGGTTTTCATTTAGATCTCTGCAAGTGTAGAAAGAATAACTTGATTGCTAATCAAGAATACTTTTACTTAACTAAAATTCAGAATGCCATGAACTTAACTGAGCTTGCTGAAGAAGCAATTGAAGAATTTCATAAAAATTATGGTCGTCATTGTGCTGACTTTTTTGATATCAAGGATTGGCAAGTGCAGGACCATAATCTGATTTACCGACTATCTAGAAGAATTAAATCAATTTTGTAACACGCTTTTTTGAGCGTGTTTTTTCTTTACCAAAAACTGACAAGATAAAGAGTGAGGTTGAGGGAAAGTAGTTAGAGCAAAAAGAATAGAAAGTTAGAGATGGCTAGGCTTTGCACTTATTAGCTCTTGGATTTTGATACGACTTTGTTCTTGATATGATGCTCAATGCACAAGCGCTTGTGACATTACTTAAAAGGAATGGTCACATGATTAGAGAAGAAAGTTTTATTAAAGCATGGGAAAATCGTCGTTTAGTTGGTGGAGCAATTAAGGCAGCCGGCGTAAGGCGAGATTATCAAGACTATGCTGATTTGTTTCAAGATGGTGTTTTGATTTATGCAGGGATGATTGAAGAAAGTCCAGGTCAAAATATTGATAAGCTAGCTTTTAAAAAGATTCTTTGGCATACGCTAGATGAATTAAGAAAGATTCAGCGTCGAGAAGAAAAAAATCAAGAAATAGATAATGCAAAAGATTTTTCAAGGCTTGAAGTTGACTGGGATAGCTTAGTTGTTTTGAAGGATGAAGTTAAGAAGTTAAACAAGATTGAGCGACTTTTGTTCTTTGAGCATTTGCTGGCGCAGAAAGAGGTTTCTGGATTGGTTGAGCAGGCGGGATGCTCCAGAAGAACCTTGCAGAGAGTGAAAAAAGATTTGCTTTTAAAATTACGAAAATCACTGTAAAGATAAGTAAGATCCTCTCTTAAATAAATAACATAATGAGTTTTTAAACGAATTCATATTGATTTTATGGGGGGGGTGAAAGTATACTTATAGGCGTGAAGATGGTTAGACCGCTATTTGGGGCATACTTTTGATTTAATAAAAGTGTTTTTTTATGCTAATTGTGAATTTTTTATGAATTTTCAAATATTTTTTGTATAATGATTTTTAGTATTACTAAAAAAGCGAAAAATAAAAGAGGAATAAAATGGATCATAATAATAGTGATAATCAAATAAAGCATCGCTCACATCATCACCGTCATCATCGACGTAAAAAGTTTTGGCGTATCTTTTGGATTGTATTAGGTGTCTTCCTTGTGGTAGATATCATTGCGGTTATTATCGCTTGGCATAATATCCATGTTGCCACTAACAATATGTATAATCCGATGAGTAACGAGATTAGTGATCGGAAGGTTAGCGACACTCTTAAGGACAAAAAGCCAATGAGCTTGCTTTTGTTGGGAACAGATACAGGTGAATTTGGTCGTTCTTACAAGGGTAGAACTGATACCATTATGATGATGGTTATTAACCCTAAGACTAATAAGTCAACAGTTGTTAGCTTACCTCGAGACATGAAGGTTAACTTACCGGATTATCCAGACTATTCACCAGCCAAGATTAATTCAGCTTATACTTATGGTGGTGTAGATGAGACTGCTAAGACGATCAAGAAGTACTTTAATATTCCAACTGATGCTTACGTAATGGTAAACATGGGCGGATTAGAGAAGGCCATTGATCAAGTTGGAGGAGTGACAGTTAAGTCGCCATTAACATTTGATTATGAAGGCTATCATTTTACTAAGGGCGCAACTTATCACATGAATGGGAAGAAAGCTTTGGCATTTAGTAGAATGCGTTATGATGATCCTCGAGGAGATTATGGGCGTCAAGAGAGACAAAGACTCGTAATTATGGCATTATTAAAGAGTTCCATTTCTTACAAGACAGTCGTAAACCAACCTTTCTTGAACTCAATCTCTAAGCAAACCATGACAAGTTTAACTTTTGACAATATGGTTGCTTTAGCTCAAAATTATCGTCATGCAACTGATAATGTAACTACTGATTATGCTCATGGACAAGGCGACTGGGAGAATGGCGTTGCCTATGAATCAGTCAGACAATCAGAGTGTCAAAGAATTAGTAATAAGTTACGTGCTGCCTTAGGGCTTAAGCCGGAAACCTTAAAGACAGGAGAATAGGAAAAAGTGGAAAACAGTACAAAGACTGAAAATACAATCGATTTACGTAGATTATGGATGCTCCTTCGAGCACATATCTGGTCTATTATTTTATGGGCAATTGGTTTAGGAGCAGTTGGTTTTATCTTAGCTGCCTTTGTGGTTGAACCTAAATATACTTCAACTACTCAAATCTTAGTTAACCAGAAGCGTAATCCAGTAGATGCTGGCCAAGCGTTCAATGCTCAGCAGGCTGACGTTCAGGTAATTAATACCTATAAGGATATTGTTACTAGTCCGGTTATTTTGAAAGACGCTTCTAAATGGATTAAGAATCCTACTGAAGTGGTAAAGCCTGCTAAAAAGGCTAAGTATAAGACTTTGGCAGATGGTACTAAAAAGTTAGTTAGTCCAGCAGAACCAGCAGTAATTAGACGAGCTGGTCGTGGATATAACGTTAGTGCTAAAGAAATGCAAAAGTCTGTTTCTGTTACTACTCAACAGCAGTCACAAGTCTTCACTATTAGCGCTAAAAGTAACGATCCTGAAAAGGCTCAAGCAATTGCAAATGCAGTAGCTCAGACATTTAAGAGCAAAATTAAGACTATTATGAATGTTAATAATGTAACTATTGTGTCTCCAGCTGCGCGTGGTATTAAAACTTTTCCAAAGACTACACTCTTTACTTTGGCAGGAATTGTACTTGGCTTAATTATTAGTGTTGCGTTAATTGTTTTACGTGATTCATTTAATACTACAGTAAGAGATGATGATTACTTGACTAAGGAATTAGGCTTAACTAATTTAGGTCATGTATCACACTTCCACTTATCTAATAAGTTTAGTATTAACAATAATAATAATTCTGGTAAGAATAAACGAGTATAGGAGCGTATAAATGGGATTGTTTAATAGACGTAAAAAACGTGGTACTGATGAAACCATGCAATATGGTGCTAAGTTAATCACTGTAGCTAAACCACAAAATCCAGTTAGTGAACAGTTTAGAACTGTAAAAACAAATATTGATTTTACAAGTGTGGATCATCAAATTAAGGCTTTAGCCTTTACTTCTGCTAATATTAGTGAAGGTAAGTCAACTATTACAGTTAATACAGCTGTAACTATGGCTCAAGCAGGTAAGAAAGTATTACTAATTGATGCCGATCTTCATAGACCTACACTACATCAAACCTTTGATATTCCTAACCGAGTAGGATTGACAACAATTCTAACTTCACATTCTAATGAAGTAGATATGGCAGATATTGTAAAAGAAGACATCATTCCTAACCTTTCAGTTATGCCAGCCGGTCCTATTCCGCCTAACCCAGCACAATTGTTAGGCTCTAACAGAATGCGAGCATTCTTAAACATGGTTAAAGAGCACTATGACTTAGTCGTATTAGATTTGGCTCCTATACTTGAAGTCTCTGATACACAGATTTTAGCAGGAGAAATGGACGGGGTAGTTCTTGTTGTTCGTCAAGGTATTACTCAAAAGGCAGCTATTGAACGTGCCCTAGAAATGCTTAAGTTAACTAAGACACATGTTTTAGGGTATGTAATGAATGATGTAAGAACTGGCCCAGATGGCTATGGATATGGCTACGGTTACGGATATGGCTATGGATATGGCTATGGTCAACAAAAAGATGGAGAATCGAAGTAGAGAAAATGGTATTAGTTGATATTCACTCACATATATTGCCAGGTATTGACGATGGATCTCCTGATTTAGATTCATCTTTAGGATTAGCTGAGGCAGCAGTGGCAGATGGAATTACTCATGCATTAATGACGCCTCATACTTTAAACGGAAAATACCTAAATCATAAGAAAGATATCATAAAAGAAACTGCTGATTTTCAAAAAGCGTTAGAAGAAAATAATATTCCTTTAACGGTCTTTCCTAGTCAAGAAGTTCGTCTAAATGGTAATTTACCTCAAGCCTTGGACGATGATGATATCCTCTTTTGTGATGAAGATGGCAGATATATGTTATTGGAATTTCCAAGTGAAGATGTACCAACTTATGCCAAAGACATGACTTTTAAGTTGCTTGGTCGTGGTATTACACCAATTATTGTTCATCCTGAAAGAAATTCTGGAATCTTAGCTCATCCTGAAAAATTACAAGAATTTATTGAACAAGGGTGTTTAACACAAATTACAGCTAGTTCGTATGTGGGAGTATTCGGTAAAGAAATCGAAAAATTGGCTGATAGATTTGTAGAAGCAGGACAAGTAGCAACTTTTGCTTCAGATGCACATACATTGCCAAAACGAGAGAGTCGAATGCATGACGCTTATGAGAAGTTGGAAAAGACGCAAGGATTGGATGTTGCTAATAGCTTTAGGCAAAATGCGCGAAATATTATTAATTCTGATAATGTTAACTTAAATTGGAGACCATTGAAGAAAAAGAAAAGATTTTGGTTATTTTAAATTTGTTGGGGGATAGAGTTTTAAATGATGGCACAAGAAGTAAAGAAAATAAAACTAGATCCGTCAAAGGTCAATGGACGTCTCGGCTATCGTACTGTAAAACGAGGATTCGATATTTTAGCTAGTGGACTAGCTCTGATATTATTATCACCACTCTTTTTGGTGTTAATTATCTTAATAAAAAAAGAAGATGGTGGACCAGCCTTTTATTCACAAGAGCGAATTGGAAAAGATGAGAAGCCTTTCAAAATGTGGAAATTTCGTTCTATGATTGTCAATGCCGATAAAATGGTAGAACAATTAGAAGAACAAAACGAAATTGATGGGACTATGTTTAAAATTAAAGATGACCCTCGTGTAACTAAGGTTGGTCATGTAATAAGAAAATATAGCTTAGATGAATTACCTCAGCTTTGGAACGTTTTGAAAGGTGATATGTCTTTAGTTGGGCCACGTCCGCCTCTACCGATGGAGGTAGCTGATTATACTGATTATGATAAATTACGCTTGACTGTTACACCAGGGTGTACTGGTTTATGGCAAGTAACTAAGCGTAATGACGCAGACTTTGATGAAATGGTAGAATTAGACCTTGAGTATATTAATAATAGTAGCTTATGGTTTGATTTTAAGATTTTGTTGAAGACTGTAGGTGTTGTAATTCATCCGAATAGTGCGTACTAGTGGAGTTAGAATGAAGATAGAAATTTTAGTTGCTGCTCATAAAAAGTTTCCGATGCCTGAAGTAGAAGGTTATTTACCAGTATTAGTTGGAGCAAAAAAGAATTATAAGCCAGATATTTCTTATCAAAGAGATGATGAAGGAAAAAATATATCTGCAAAGAATCCAAACTATAATGAATTAACAGCTATTTATTGGGCTTGGAAAAATTTAAAAAATGTCGACGCTATAGGGTTAGTTCACTATCGTCGCCTTTTTTTTGAAAAAAAACCATATAATTTAAATAATGTTATAGGTGTTGAAAAGGTACAAAAACTTTTGCAAGAATATGATGTACTTTTGCCTAAAAAGCGTAATTATTACATTGAGACAAATTATTCTCATTATATTCATGCACATCATAAAGAGCCTTTGGATAAAACACGCGAAATTATTAAAAAAACATATCCAGCATATTTAAAGGCTTTTGATAAAGTAATGAAAAGTAAAAAAGCCCACATGTTCAGTATGTTTATTATGAAATCTAGGGCATTTGATTCCTATTGCACCTTTATGTTTGGAATTCTAAGTAAACTTGAAAATGAAATCGATATTTCAGACTATTCTGTGCAAGAAGCCCGAGTATTTGGATATATTTCGGAGCTTTTAATGGATGTTTGGCTTTATACAACTAATGAAAGTTATAAAGAAATTCCATGGGGACAGATAGGTTCAAAACATTTAGTAAAAAAAGCTATTAGTTTTGTTAATAGAAAATTTGGAATTGGTAAAAGACAAACACATTTTTAAATAAGTATAAATAGTAGGTGAAAACTTTGAAGCGAATTCTTCAAATTATGGCGGAATTGAATCTTTTATAATGAACGTTTATAGAAATATAGATCGTAAGAAGTTTCAATTTGATTTTATAAATATGGAAACAGATAATAAGCCAATTGCTTATTCTGATGAAATAAAAAGTCTTGGAGGTAAAATCTATAAAATACCTGGAAGACGTGAAAATATAAAAGAAAATCGAAATCAGTTAAAGAAGATTATTCGAGAAAATAATTATGATTTTGTTCATAATAATGTTTTGACATGGAGTTATTCCGACGGAATTACGTTACCTTTAAAATATTCTTCTTCGCAAGTTATTGTTCATTCGCATAATTCTTATATGAATCCTGGAATGTATACACGTAGAATTTTGAATTTTGTAAATAGGAGACTAAATAAAAAAGATAATATAGTTAGACTTGCATGCAGTAAAGAAGCCGGCAAATGGCTTTTTTCTAATAAAGAATTTAAAATTATTCCTAATGGTATTGTTACTAAAGATTTTAAATTTAGTTCTAAAATAAGAAGTGAGTATAGAAAAAAATTTAATGTTGAAAATAAAAAAGTTTTTTTAAACGTTGGTCGATTATCTTATCAAAAAAATCATAGATTTTTGTTCCAATGGTTTACTGAAATATATAAAAGAGATCATAATTCGGTTTTATTTTTAGTAGGTGATGGAGAATTAAAAAATGATTTAAAAAGAGAAGTTGAACTTTTAAACTTAGCTTCAAATATTAAATTTTTAGGAATTAGACAAGACGTAAAGAATTTGATGTTTATGAGTGATGTATTATTATTTCCATCTTTTTATGAAGGACTACCAGTGGTTTTGGTAGAGGCACAAGCTACAGGGCTAAAAGCTGTAATATCTAATACAATTAGTAAGGAAATTGATATTACTCCTAACATAGAAAGAATAGATATTTCTAAATCACCATCTCAATATGCTGAATTGGCGTTAAAAAAAGCAAGTGAAATATCTATATCAGATAGAAATAAAGCTTATTTAAAAGTTAGGGAAGCAGGATATGACATTGCTAATACAGTAAAAATGTTAGAGGAGATTTATTCAGTTGAATATTAGGAAGATTTTAGTTGTTGGCGATTTTATTAGCGGTAGTGGTTTAACTCAATTCATATTTAATGTATTCTCTCATTTTGATAAAGATAATTATAATATTCAATGTGTTGGGTATGGAGTAGATCAAAAGCATGAAGTTTATAAAAGATGTCAGCAATTAGGATGGAAATTAGATCGTGTAGTCCCTGTAACGAAAAATCCCATTAAACATATTAAATGGTGGAAAGATTTTTTTAAAAAAAATAATTTTGATTTTGTATATTTCAATTATTCCTCTTCTTGGAATTATATGCCTCTTAAATTAGCAAAGAAATATACTAAAGCGATGTTAATTTGTCATTCTCATAATTCTTATTATAGTCATACTTTTAATAACACGATTCTAATGAAACTTTTAAATAAAATAAATGATAAGGGAAAGAGAATATTTAATGAATATGCTGATTTAAAAATTGCAACTTCAAAAGAGGCCGCTTTATGGATGTTTGATACGTTAAATAATGTATCTATCATAAATAATGGTATTGAATTAAAAAAATTCAAATTTGATAATGTAGCCCGTAAAAAACTAAGAACTAAATTAGACATTAAAGAAAATGAGAAATTGGTCGGTTTTGCAGGAGTTTTACAAACTCGTAAAAACCCTATTTTTGCTATAAAAGTTTTTGCAGATTATGTAATACAAAATCCTAAAAGCATTTTATTAATAATTGGAAATGGACCGCTAAAGAATGAAGTTGAAGAACTGGCTAAACAGCTAGAAATAAGTAATAAAGTTAGATTTATTACTTACACTAATGAACTAAATAAATGGTATTCTGCGATGGATATATTACTTTTTCCTAGTTTATATGAAGGCTTTGGTCTAGTTCCATTGGAAGCACAAGTAAGTAATCTGTCAGTTTTGGCTTCAGATAGAGTTGCTCCACAAGTATTTGCTACTAAAAATATTACTAAAATTTCAGGTTTTGATAAGGGCATCTGGAGCAAAAGGTTAGAATCTTTAGCAAGTACGAATGAGCAAAAAAGAGATTGGTTAGATCCTGCATTAGAAAATTTTGATGTAGAGAAACAGGCAAATGAAATAGCTAATTTATTAGAAAGTGAAAGACAGTAAGTTATTGATGAAAGTAATGCATTTTACAGCGGGTTTTGTAAATGGTGGAGTAGAGCAAGTTTTATTAAACTATACAGAGAAGTTAAATAAAGAGTATGGCGTCGATGAATCAATTGTATATCTTCATAAAGCGGATAAAGAAAAAAAGAAATTATCGGAACAACTAGGAAATAAAATGTATAGAATTCCCGCTAGAAGAGAGAGCTTGTGGGGAAATTTAAAAGGGACTTATGATCTGATTAAGAAAGAGCAACCAGACGTGGTTCATAGTCATATGAGTTTAATGAATTTTGTGCCGCTTACTATTGCTAAATTTTTAGGTGTACCTGTAAGAGTTTCACACTCTCATTTAGCTGTAAATGGATCAGAGTCAATTAAAGAGAAATTTTATAAAAGACTTACTGTTTGGTCTGCAAATGAGTTGGTTGCTTGCGGAAAAGAAGCCGGAAAATATTTGTATGGTAATAAAAAATTTCATATTTTGTTCAACGCTATAGATCAAAAAAAATATCAGTTTAATCAGTCTGCTAGATATGAAATAAGAAAACAATATAATATTCCAAAAAATGCCTTTTTGGTTGGTAACATTGGTCG
>ERZ841116.1173-NODE-1173-length-14155-cov-12.046099_pt1 | contig 14155 bp, 11 predicted proteins | sample MGYA00519875_ERZ841116 | MGnify/ENA primary metagenome ERZ841116 (study PRJEB31850, sample SAMEA3708889) | human gut metagenome | biome: human gut; feature: human-associated habitat; material: faeces | place: China | collected 2014 ... | reverse complement strand
TCAGGTTTTATCTCTGGTCTGGTAGCTGTCTTGCACGATACGACAGAGCAGGACAAGGAAGAACGGGAACGTCGCCTCTTTGTCTCCAATGTGAGTCATGAACTGCGAACACCTTTGACCAGTGTGAAATCCTATCTGGAAGCCCTAGATGATGGCGCTTTGTCAGAGCCGGTGGCACCAGATTTTGTCAAGGTTTCACTCAATGAAACCAACCGCATGATGCGCATGGTCACAGATCTTTTGAGCTTGTCACGAATCGATAATGAAACCAGTCAGTTGGACATCGAGTTGACCAACTTTACGGCCTTTATTACCTTTATTTTAAACCGGTTTGATAAGATCAAGAGTCAATCGCAAGAAGATACCAAGAAGTATGAACTGATCCGTGAATATCCAATCACCCCGATTTGGGTTGAAATTGATACGGATAAAATGACCCAGGTAATCGACAATATCTTGAACAATGCCATCAAATACTCACCCGATGGTGGGAAAATTAAGGTTGGGATGAAAACAACAGATGCCCAGTTGATTATCTCTATCTCAGATGAGGGCTTGGGAATTCCCAAGAAAGACTTGCCACGCATTTTTGATCGCTTTTACCGAGTGGATAAGGCGCGTAGCCGGGCCCAAGGTGGGACTGGTCTGGGCTTAGCCATTGCTAAGGAGATCATTAAACAACACAAAGGCTTTATTTGGGCCAAGAGTGAATATGGTAAGGGATCTACCTTTACCATTGTCTTGCCGTACGACAAAGATGCGATTAAAGACGACTGGGATACAGAAGAGGAAGAATAAGGAGTCAATGACAGAAGAGGGATTTAAGTATAGTATTTTAGCTTCAGGTTCTAGTGGAAATTCTTTCTACCTTGAGACACCAAAGAAAAAACTGCTCATTGATGCAGGGCTCTCAGGGAAAAAGATTACGGGACTATTGGCTGAAATTGATCGCAAACCAGAAGATTTAGATGCCATTCTGATTACGCACGAACACTCAGACCATATCCATGGTGTGGGTGTTTTAGCGCGGAAATATGGCATGGATCTATATGCTAATGAAGCAACTTGGAAGGCTATGGAAGGTACCAAGTATCTAGGAAAAGTCGATGATGCTCAAAAGCATATCTTTGAAATGGGGAAGACCAAGACATTTGGCGATATCGATATCGAAAGTTTTGGGGTCAGTCACGATGCTGCTGCCCCTCAATTCTATCGCTTTATGAAGGATGGCAAGAGCTTCGTCATGCTGACGGATACGGGCTATGTGAGCGACCGCTTGGCAGGAATCGTCGCGGATGCGGATGGCTATCTGATTGAGTCCAACCATGATGTAGAGATCCTTCGAGCAGGTTCTTATGCTTGGCGCTTGAAGCAGCGGATCTTGTCAGACCTAGGCCACCTTTCTAACGAAGATGGTGCAGATGCCATGATCCGAACCTTGGGAAATCGCACCAAGAAGATTTATCTGGGGCATTTGTCAAAAGAGAACAATATCAAAGAATTGGCCCATATGACCATGGAGAATCAACTAGCTCGAGCAGATCTAGCTGTTGGCCATGATTTTGAGGTGTTAGATACCTCGCCAGATACCGCGACCCCTTTGACGAAGATATAAGATAGAGAACCACCTGAGGGTGGTTTTTTATATGCCTATTTGAGAAAATCTACATCTAGTAATGAATTTGCTCTTTACCTTAAATTCGTGTATGATAAGAGTACTTTATCTCATTAATAAATTGACGGAGAAATGTTAATTGTGAAAACATATATCGGTTATTTGGATTTGAAATGGATTTATTTTGATGAAGAAAACGAAGTATTTCAATATAATGATCTAAAAAATACTTCCAATTGGATAATGGTTGCTGCTCCACTTACAGTCTTTCTTTTAAAAGGAATTGCAAGTGTTTTAAATTCAGCCTTTGGGACGTTATTATATACGACTAATATCAGTATTGCAATGATTGGAACTCTGATAGTTTTCGGAATGCTAATGATAGCGAAGTCGAGAAAAAAAGATCAGAGAACGGGTTGGAAAACGGTTGTTTTGAAGGAAAAAGAGCTCAAAACACATAGAGCAAAGGTGCTTGCAATTTTTATTATGAAGATTCTTTTTGCTTTTTTAGGGATTTTTTTCTTGGTTACTTATATTAGAGAAACTGATTTTTTGTGTCTGATGATCTACCTTCTTGCTTTTGCTTGTGTGATGCATTTTCATCAGGAAATTAAGACCAAAAAGATTACTAAAATATTGAAGCGTCAAACGGGATCATCCGGACAATAATTCCATCAAAATATGTAATACTGCAATAGAATGAGAGCATTGCATCTTTGCTGATAGATTTAATGAACGATGAACGGAGTGAAGGAATTTTGGATGGTTCATCATTTATAAATCCCCTTAGTTAATTGATATGAACAGAAAGGTTGTTTATGCTTCAAAAAGCAAACATAGAACATTTAGCAAAAAAAAATTTTCGCTATCGCATTCTAACTGTAGATAATGAGCATTATTTAGTAGACGTGGATCGTCCTTTTATAATCTCATACTTTTTCCCGTGGTTTCTGTATTTTACATCCCATTGGGCTATTCGGTTAACTGAGGATGAATTTAACACATTAACAACATCTAGAAACGACAAGCAAAGGAATGGTTTAACACAAAACAAAGGAATTACAGCTTCTGGAGCTGCATTTGTGGCATTGCTTTTATCGAGAGCGTTTCCGATTGAAGATTATCTGTACTTCAACTCTCATTTACTCAATATTGGATTGACGTTATTCGTTTTTGGTATTGTGATGGGAATTCGCGTGTGGATGAGCAGAAGAAAAATTGTGTCCATGCTAGAGAATAATGATCATCTGATCAAAGTATATTGTGTCCCAACAACATTAAAATTTATTTTTTTATCGCTTCTAATGCCAACGATTTCTCTTATCATTGTTGGTGTAGTTTGTTATGCGGTAATAACTAATTTTGCTCCGAACTTTGTAGTTCATTTAGGTTTATTTGTTTTTGCACTCAATTTTTTATTGTCTGGAAATACAATCTATTTCTCAGCTGAGTCAACTTTCAAAGCTAAAATAAAATAATCTAGAAGTGCATATAAAAATTACGGTTTGAACAAAATGAAATCAATCGGAATGGTAGTTAGATCATGCTCAATCACAGAAAAGGAGAAATGAAAAATGAAAAAGATAATCAGATCAAAATTAGTCAGAGTTTTATTTCTTATAATTGCTATCACAGGAGGTGTTCTTGCATATAGCGCTTATCGTAAGCATGAACTAACCCAGTTTGTCATGTGGAGCCCGAGAGCAAAAATGACGGATCATGAATTTATTGCTAATCATAAAGCGGTAGCAATTAGCTGGGATAACGAAGCTGAATTAAAGGAAGCGAAAGAGGCTAAGAAATATGATCCCCGTATTGACATCAGAAACAATAGAATTGAGATGCATGGTGAACGTTTTATTATTCGGCAGAGTTACAAATTGAAGTCGGCAGCATATAAGTACTGGTTAAGTGAAAATGATAAAGTTCCTTATTTAAAGAGTAATATCCCTGAAAAAGGAGAATACTGGTTATTAGATGTTTACGATACAAAAGACAATACGATTAAACAAAAAACTTATGATGTGTTTAAGATGGTGAGGGAATATAATAGAAATTATGTTCCAATTAATGTTGCGGATTCCCCAAAATTGTTACAATCTGAAGAAGGAAAAACTTATTTGCCTATAAAGATGGCAGTGAATAGTAAACCAAACTCAAAAACTTTTATTGGTATCATAGATATAGAAACGGGGAAAATTATTTCTAAAACATCATCTGGAAAAACAGGTAAGGACTTTTATGATGTAAATCAAAAAGCATGGCAAAATAAAGAAGGTCTTGAGGATTTACTCAATAAATATGACAGACTTTCAAACCAACATTTTAATTTTGTATGGTCAGCGTTTTGGTTTACTAAAAAAGCTCAAGCAGATTCTTTAGCAAGCAAGTATCCAAAAGTATATGATATATTGAGTAAAGGTTCGCTATCTGAATTGTATTTCCTTGGAAAAGAAGATGTTCGTTTAAAAATCTCTTTTTTGAAATTGGTTGTTCCCAAAGATACCAATATCTTTAAGAACCTAACTATTCCTGCAACTAGTTCGAAAGATGGAAAAGAACATATCGTTCAAAGCGAAGAAGAGTTTTTAGAGTATTATCAATAAAATTTGAAGGGGAAATAAATGTCAACTAAAATGCTACTGTTTTTACTCTCAACTATGGTTATATTTTTAGCCTTAGTTTTTGTGAGTGGTACTTATTTTTATCTTTATTTTCGTGATAAAAAGATGGTTCGGCTTGCTACATCATCCATAAAAGGAACCGTTGTGGGCTATAATAGTTTTCGGGGAGGAAATCCTCCGATTGTGGAATACATGGTAAATGGTGTGTCTTAAAAAAAATCTTTTCGTTATTTTCTGGTAAAAACGATCTCGACTCCATGGGGACCTAGGAATGTACCAAACATCTATACTAGAGAAGATATGTTAGCCAATTCGATTACCTTTTATCGAAATTCATTTGTTTCTTTTAATACAGCCCTTCAGACCCAATTTCCACTTTGCTCTTCTATGACGGTTTGGTATGATCCTGAAAAACCAAGTAGAGCTTATGTGGAGCGTTATTGCGGTGTGAATCGCTATTATAAATGGGCTGGAATCCTTTATGGAATCTTGCTTCTTCTAGTCTATGCTGTTGTGTTAGTAGCTTTTTCTAAAAATTGAGAAACGGCTAGCAAAAACTAGTAAGTCAACTATGAAATGGCTTTTAACAAAAATGAATCATATAAAGGAGAAGTAAATGCGCCTTGTTTATCTTACGGTTGGTTTTGTGTCTTTGGGATTAGGAATTATTGGGATTCCTTTGCCGATTTTACCGACGACTCCCTTTTTACTGCTATCGATGGCCTGCTTTGCCAAAAGTTCCAAACGCTTTGAAACTTGGCTCTACCAAACCAAGCTTTATCAAACCTATGTAGCGGATTACCGAGAGACCAAATCGATTGCCAAAGAACGGAAGAAATGGATCCTTCTTCAGATCTACATTCTGATGGGGATTTCGATCTATCTGGCACCGATTATTTGGGTGAAGCTTGCTCTAGGTGCTTTGACGATTTTTATCACCTATTATCTCTTAAAAGTGATCCCTAATAAGCCTGAAAATCCAACAGAGGAAAATCCTGATTAAAATTGGAGAATTCAGGCCCTAGAACTAGGAAAAGAAGTGCGTTCGTGCTTCTTTTTTGGTATACTTAAGAGTATGAATTTATTAGAAAGTAGGCTTCCCATGGAGAAATTACAAGCCCTGTTATCGGAACGGTTTCAGATCGTTTTTTCAGATACCAGTTTATTAGATACAGCTTTTACGCACACCTCTTATGCCAATGAGCACCGCCTCTTAAAAATTTCACATAACGAACGTTTGGAATTTTTAGGAGACGCTGTTCTTCAATTAGTTATTTCCGAATATTTGTATAAGGAACACCCAAACAGACCGGAGGGAGATTTGTCCAAATTCCGTTCTATGATTGTCCGTGAAGAGAGTCTGGCTGGTTTTTCTCGGGATTGCCAATTTGACCATTTCATCAAACTGGGTAAGGGCGAAGAAAAATCTGGTGGCCGGGACCGTGATACGATTCTTGGTGACTTATTTGAAGCCTTTTTAGGTGCTCTTTTATTGGATCAAGGAGTGGAAGCAGTCAAACGCTTCATCTATCAGGTCATGATTCCAAAGGTTGAAACGGGTCAATTTTCTCAAGTCATTGACTACAAGACCCGCCTGCAAGAACTGTTACAGGTTCACGGGGATGTAGAGATCCAGTACCAAGTCGTCAGTGAGTCCGGTCCTGCTCATGCCAAAGAGTTTGAAGTAGAAGTGTTCGTGAACGGTCAAACGATGGGACATGGTCATGGTCGTTCCAAGAAATTAGCGGAGCAGGAAGCAGCCCGCAATGCAGTTGAAACGAGGAATGATTCCCCATGTATCTAAAAGAGATTGAAATCCAAGGCTTTAAATCCTTTGCGGATAAGACAAAAGTCGTATTTGACAAAGGGGTCACTGCCGTTGTAGGGCCTAATGGATCTGGAAAATCAAATATCACGGAGAGCTTGCGCTGGGCCCTGGGGGAATCCAGTGTCAAGAGTCTACGTGGGGGCAAGATGCCCGATGTCATCTTTGCAGGGACAGAATCGCGTAAACCGCTGAATTATGCCTGTGTCACAGTTGTCTTAGATAACCAAGATGGTTTTATCCAACAGGCAGGGAAAGAAATTCGTGTCGAACGGCATATTTATCGTTCAGGAGACAGCGAGTACAAGATCGATGGCAAGAAAGTACGTCTCAGAGATGTTCATGATTTGTTCATGGATACGGGATTGGGACGTGATTCCTTCTCCATTATCTCCCAAGGTCGGGTAGAGGAGATCTTTAACTCCAAACCGGAAGAACGCCGGGCAATCTTTGAAGAAGCTGCAGGTGTCTTGAAATTTAAGACGCGGCGCAAGGAAACCGAGACCAAACTCAACCAAACCCAGGAGAATTTGGACCGTCTGGAGGATATCCTCTATGAATTAGAAGGACAAATCCAACCTCTTGAAAAGCAAGCGACTGTCGCTCGCCGTTTCTTGGAATTAGACCAAGAACGGCAGGTTCTCTTGCTGGATGTTTTAGTTGCTCAAGTCGATTTGACAAAGGACCTTTATGAAAAGGCTGATCAAGAAGAAAAGGCCATTCAAGAACAGTTGGCTTCTTATTACCAACGTCGTCAGGTCTTAGAAGAAGATAATGTACGTATCAAGAAAGCCCGCCATCAGTTGGATGAGAGTTTAGCTGAGGACCAGGCCAGCTTGCTTGAGGTTACTCGTTTGATCAGCGATTTGGAAAAGCAAATCGAAGTAGCTAAGTTGCAATCGAGTCAAGCAGCCCATAGTCGCAGGGAAAATCTTGAGCGGCTGGATGCTGTTTTAGCCCGTCTGGAAGAAGCAAAACAAGAGCTGGCTCAAAAACAAGAGACGCTAGCTGTGCTTCAACAAAGACTGACAGAGAACCGTCAGCAACAAGAAGAGTTGGAAAAAGAATTAGCCAACTACGAAGAAGATCCGGAACAAGTCATTGAGCATCTACGCGAGCAGTATGTCGCACTCTTGCAGACAGAGGCTGAAAAATCGAATGAGCGGACAGCGATTGAGAGCCGAATCCAGGCACTCCTGCAAGAATCTAGCCATCGTCAAGAGGATTTGACCAAGGCACAAACAAACTTTGAAGCTGCCAAGGGAAAAGAAGTCCGACAATTGGAAGAGTTGGATCAGGCACAAGCGACGGTCAAAGGTTTACTAGCAGAATACCAAGAGCAATTGGTAAAAGTGGAGCAGGCCAAAACTGCCTACCAAGAGGCTCAAGCTGCCATGTTTGACTTGATGGATGAGAGCAAGAATAAGCGGGCGCGGATCAATAGCTTGGAAGCCATTCAGAAGAACCATAGTAACTTCTATGCAGGCGTCAAGAGCGTTTTGCAAGAAGCAGAACGGTTAGGAGGCATCTGTGGGGCTGTTAGTGAGAATTTGAGTTTCTCAAAAGACTACCAGACGGCGCTTGAAATTGCTCTGGGAGCTAGCAGCCAACAGATCATTGTCGAAGATGAAAAGGCTGCAACGCGAGCGATCGATTTCTTGAAACGCAATCGCTTGGGACGGGCAACTTTCCTTCCGCTAACGACGATCAAAGCCCGTCAACTATCTCCTCGGAATTTGGAATTGATTCAAGCCAGTGCAGGATTTCTAGGAATTGCGAGTGACTTAGTGACCTATGAGCATCGTTTTGAACAGATTTTCCAAAACCTGCTTGGAGTAACGGCTATCTTTGACACGACAGAGCATGCGCGTGAGGCGGCTCGTAAAGTCAATTATCAAGTTCGGATGGTGACCTTGGATGGGACCGAATTGCGGACCGGAGGATCGTATGCCGGTGGTGCCAATCGTTCCCAAAATACGGTCTTTGTCAAACCAGAATTGGATAGTTTGAAGCAGGAAATGCAAGCTCTGGATGCTCGTTTGAGAGAAGCAGAGCAGGAGGTCGAGACCAAGGACAATCTGCTCAAGCAGGCGCAAGAATACCTGGCCTCTATTCAAAGCCAAGGTGAGCAAGCGCGTCTAGAGCAACAGCGGGCCCAATTGGCCTACCAACAAAGCCAAGAGCAACTGAAAGAAATTCAGGAACTCTTAGAAGCTTTGAAGTCAGAATTGGCAACAGATACGACCCAGTCTCTTCAAGAAGAGCTGGAGTCCCTTACCGAGCAATTGGCAGAAATTGAGCTTCAAAAAGAAAATCTGAATCGCGACATTGAAACCATGAAGTCGGACAAAGATGTCCTGCAACAAAAAGTACAAAACTTGCAAGAGCAATTGGCAGAATTGCGACTTCAACAGACGGAATGTAAGAGCCAACAAAGCTATGAGCAAACAGATGCTCGTCGCTTGGAAGAAACGATCTCCCAGTTGGAAGTAGAAGAGCATCAGTTGCAATTGCTGATTGAACAAGGCGATGCCCAAGTTCAAACAGTAGATGTGGAGCAGCTAGCCAATCAATTGGCACAGGCCCAAGCCAAGAAAACGGACTTGGAACAAGGGGTCATTCGGAAACGCTTTGAGCTGGATGATTTGGAAGGCCAGGCCGAAGATGTGGCAGAACAGATGGAACAAGCTCGCAAGAAAAACGAAGAGTGGATTCGTCAACAAGCCAAGGCTGAAGCGACACGTGAAAAGCATGCGGATCGTTTGAACAAGCTCTTAACGCAAATTACCGATGAATTCATGCAAAGCTTTGACCAAGCCAAAGAGCAGGCCAAACCTGTTGAAAATCTTGCGGCAGCTGAAAACCAGCTCAAGAGCATCGAAAAAGATATTAAGGCACTTGGTCCAGTCAATGTGGATGCGATCGAGCAGTACGATGAGGTGAAGGGGCGCTTTGATTTCCTTTCCAGCCAGCGTGAGGATGTCTTGGCTGCGAAAAACATGCTTCTGTCTACTATCAACGACATGAATGACGAAGTCAAGGAACGCTTTAAATCAACTTTTGAAGCCATTCGTGAATCCTTTAAAGTTACTTTCCGTCAAATGTTTGGTGGGGGTTCTGCTGATTTGATTCTGACAGAGCCAGATCTTCTGACAGCTGGTGTTGAGATTTCTGTGCAGCCACCTGGTAAAAAGATCCAATCCTTAAACCTCATGAGTGGTGGAGAAAAGGCCTTGTCTGCCTTGGCTCTCTTGTTCTCGATTATTCGTGTCAAGACTATTCCATTTGTCATTCTAGATGAGGTAGAGGCTGCTCTAGATGAGGCCAATGTCAAGCGCTTTGGGGATTATCTGAACCGCTTTGATAAGGAAAGCCAATTTATTGTCGTGACGCACCGGAAGGGAACCATGTCGGCAGCTGATTCTATCTATGGGGTGACCATGCAGGAATCTGGGGTTTCTAAAATCGTCTCAGTAAAATTGAAAGACTTAGAAAATGAAGAATAATGATATTAAATTGATCGCTACGGATATGGATGGAACCTTTCTAAATGACCAACATCAGTACGATCAAGACCTTTTACGCAAGGTATTAGCAAGCTGCAAAGAAAAAGGTATTTATTTTGCTGCTGCGAGTGGCCGTGCCCTCCTTTCTCTCAAATCCCTCTTTAAAGGATTTGAAGACCAGATGATTTTCATTGCTGAAAATGGTAGCGTGGTAGAATTTCATGGAGAAGATCTCTACGAAGCGACCATGTCCAAAGACTTTTATTTGGGTGTTTTTGAGGCTTTGAAATCCTCACCTTATGCAGACCCGAATAAGCTTCTTTTGACTGGGAAAAAAGGGAGCTATGTCTTAGAAACAGTAGATCCCGACTATCTGGCCTTGAGTCAACACTACAATGAAAACATTCAAAAAGTGAAAAGTCTAGCGGATATTCAGGATGAAATTTTCAAATTGACCACCAACTTTGATGCAGCTCTTGTACTTGAAGGTGAACAATGGGTCACTGAGAATATCCCCGGTGTCAAAGCGATGACGACAGGTTTTGAATCGATTGATATTGTCCTCGATTATGTCGATAAGGGAGTGGCGATTACTGCCTTAGCGGATAAACTAGGGATCTCGATGGATCAGGTGATGGCTTTTGGAGATAACCTAAATGACCTCCATATGATGCAAGTCGTGGGCCATCCTGTAGCGCCAGAAAATGCACGTCCTGAAATCTTAGCGATTGCTGAAAAAGTCATCGGTCACCATGCGACGGGCTCTGTCCTACGCTACATGGAGGAAATTGTATGAGTAAGATTTCCTTGATTGCGCTGGATTTAGATGGGACCCTTCTCAATTCTGAAAAAAAGATCTCCCCTCGCAATAGAGCAGCCCTCGCTGTTGCACAGGCCCAAGGTGTCAAGGTGGTTCTAACCACTGGTCGTCCCTTGAAAGCCATGGATTTTCTTTTGGAAGAATTGGGAACAGCAGGCCTCAAAGAAGAGTATACGATTACCTTCAACGGTGGTCTAGTGCAGCGAAATAATGGAGAAATCCTCTCAAAAGTTGTCTTGGCGCCAGAAGATGTCGCAACCATTCATGATGAAACAGCCCGTCTAGGCCTTCCGCTGGATGCTATCAGTGAGGGAACGGTTTATGAGATTCATGCAGATCGAAAGTCTCTCTATTCCCTTTACAATCCCTACCTGAACTTTATTGAAACAGATTTTAAAGACCTGCCATCCACGATTTCCTACAACAAGTGTGTGACAGCCGTTGATCAAGACTTTTTAGATGCAGCGATCAAGCAGATCAAGCCGGACTTATTTCAAGACTATGAAATTTTTAAATCTCGGGAAATGTTGTTGGAATGGTGCCCTAAAAATGTTCACAAGGCAACAGGTTTAGAGGCACTGGCAGCTATTTTGGGCCTTAAGGCTGATCAAGTCATGGCCTGTGGGGATGAAGCCAATGACCCGTCTATGATCCAGTGGGCTGGACTGGGAGTTGCCATGGGCAATGCGATTCCAGCAGTGAAGGAAGTTGCAGCGCTTGTGGCCCCTGTGACCAATGACCAGGATGCCGTCGCATGGGCAATTGAAAATTATGTGCTAAAGGAGAGTGAATAAATGGGATTATTTGATCGTTTATTTGGAAAAAAAGAAGAAACTGAAAAAGTGCTTCCGTCTTCGGAAGAAGTGACGGAAAGTACTGAGGTTGAAGAAACTGTCAAAGAGGAGCCGACGGCTACCCAAAATGACAAGGAAGAGCAAAAAATCGCTGATATGGAGGCTTACTACCAAGAGCTCAAAGCGCGAATTGCAGCCACTCATCAACCTGTTTCAACCGTTGCTCAAGAAGAGCCAGCAGAGGCACCTCTTGTTGAAGAAATAGGAACTTCAGAGACTCCTGAAGTTCAAGAACCGGTAGAGGAGTCTCCAGTTGCCTTTGAACCTGCTCAAACAGAAGCAAGTCCTCAAGAAGTTTCACCACTAGCTGATGAAACGGAGACTGAGCCTCTTGAAGAAGTGAAAATTGAAGCGAAAGTAACTGAAACCGTTGAAGAACCAGATGGCGCTAATGGTTCAGAACTGGAAGAAGAGTCACCGATTGCTTCTCCATCATCTGAAGCTGAGCTAGTAGAAGGGAGCACGACAGAAGAGGAGGTTCCAGAACTAGTAGACGCTCAGGATGGGGTTTCAGAACCTGAAGTATCAGAAGCGATTGCTCAAGTGGAGGAAACTTCAGAAGTAGCAGAAGCTGAGTCCAGACTTCCGGAAGGAGAAGCTGCATCAGCCGTTGAGGAAAGAACTGTTGAAGAGGCAGAAGAGCCAATTCCAGACGAGGTTAAGCCTCAGCAAGAAACCATTCAGGAAAAATACGATCGTAGCTTGAAAAAGACACGGACTGGATTTGGAGCACGCCTCAATGCCTTCTTTGCCAATTTCCGTTCAGTCGATGAAGAATTCTTTGAAGAATTGGAAGAACTCTTGATCATGAGTGACGTTGGGGTTCAAGTGGCCTCTAATTTAACCGAAGAGTTGCGTTATGAAGCCCGTTTGGAAAATGCCAAAAAACCAGATGCTCTCAAGCGCGTGATCATCGAAAAATTGGTGGACTTGTATGAAAAGGATGGCCAATTTAATGAAGCCATTCGTTTTCAAGATGGTCTCACGGTCATGCTCTTTGTTGGGGTCAATGGAGTTGGTAAAACCACATCTATTGGGAAATTAGCCCACCGATATAAACAAGAGGGTAAGAAAGTCATGTTGGTTGCAGCAGATACTTTCCGTGCAGGAGCAGTGGCTCAACTGGCAGAATGGGGACGCCGCGTAGATGTTCCAGTTGTAACAGGTCCTGAAAAATCAGATCCTGCTAGCGTCGTCTTTGATGGAATGGAACGCGCGATCGCTGAAAACATCGATGTTCTGATGATTGATACAGCTGGTCGTCTGCAAAACAAGGACAACCTCATGGCGGAGCTTGAAAAAATCGGCCGGATTATCAAGCGTGTGGTACCCGATGCACCGCATGAAACCTTGCTGGCCCTAGATGCATCAACTGGTCAAAATGCCTTGGTGCAAGCTAAAGAATTTTCAAAAATTACGCCTGTGACAGGAATTGTATTGACCAAGATCGATGGAACGGCTCGAGGTGGGGTCGTCCTTGCGATCCGTGAAGAGTTGGACATCCCAGTGAAGTTGATTGGATTCGGAGAAAAGATTGATGATATCGGACCATTCCACTCAGAAAACTTCATGAGAGGTCTCTTGGAAGGCTTGATTTAAGAGTCGAATAGAAAAAGACAAATTGTTGGAAGGACAATTTGTCTTTTTGTTTCCTTGCGCTATCAAAAAAACCACCCGAAGGTGGCTTTCCTTAATTCTTAGGTTCAGGTTTCCAAACCCATTCTGCTCCGTATTCTGCAAGGAGATCATCGGATGCAGTTGGTCCCATGGATCCAGACTTGTATTCATAGAGCGGTGCTCCATTTTCGGCCCATAGTTTTTCGATCCGGTCAATCAATTGCCATGAAGCACGAACTTCGTGCCAGTGGCTGTAATTGGTTGAGTCATTGTTCAAAACGTCGAAAATTAATTTTTCATAAGGCTCTGGGGAAGCTCCAGTTGCAGTCGCATCTGTTTCGTAGTCAAAGGAAATCGGTGCGATACTGAATTTTTCTCCGACCTCTTTTCCGTTGATGCTCAATGAGAAACCTTCATTTGGTTGGATATAAATGGTCAAGACATTTGGTTGCAAACTATGTCCAAAGATGGAATCGGTTTGCTTGAAGACCACATTGACCATGGTTCCTTTTTGGGTCAAGCGTTTTCCGGTACGGAAGAAGAAAGGCACTCCGCGGAAGCGATCGCTATCAACAAAGAACGTACCAGAAGCATAGGTTTCTGTAGTAGATTCAGGGTCGACGTTGGGCTCACTGCGATAAGAGATATCTTTTTTCCCTTCGATCGTACCTGAATGGTATTGACCACGGATAAAGAATTTCTTTAGTTCCTCATCTGTTGGATTGTACAATTGCTCAAAAACTTTAACTTTTTCTGCCCGAATCGCATCCTTGGTGAAGGTAGCTGGTTTATCCATGGCAAGCAAAGACAAAAGCTGAAGGGTATGGTTTTGCACCATATCTCGAAGGGCCCCCGAGTGATCATAGTAGCCACCGCGTTCTTCAACTCCTAAGCGTTCAGCAAAAGTAATTTGGATATTGTCAATAAAATCTCGGTTCCAAAGATTATCAAAAATAAGATTTCCAAAACGAATGGCAAAGATATTTTGGATCATTTCTTTTCCAAGGTAATGGTCGATCCGGAAGATTTGTTCTTCATCAAAGGTTTCTTCCAATTCCTTGTTGAGCTGACTTGCCGTTTCTAGGTCTGTACCGAAAGGTTTTTCAACGATCAAGCGCTCAAAGCCTTGCCCATCCACAATGCCTTCTGATTTGAGGTGTTTGGCAATGGTTCCAAAAAATTGAGGAGCCATGGACAAGAAGAAAACCTTATTGTGTTCCGTTTGGTATTTTTCATCCAAGCTGTTTTGCAATTCGCGCAGGGCGATGTAATGTTCGGTATCATTGACATCATG
>ERZ841116.1169-NODE-1169-length-14217-cov-17.615944_pt1 | contig 14217 bp, 11 predicted proteins | sample MGYA00519875_ERZ841116 | MGnify/ENA primary metagenome ERZ841116 (study PRJEB31850, sample SAMEA3708889) | human gut metagenome | biome: human gut; feature: human-associated habitat; material: faeces | place: China | collected 2014 ... | reverse complement strand
CCAACACTACCCAAAACTTTAGGAGTAAATGTAGCAGATATATGAGATGAAGGTTACAGACTTAGGCTTGAAAAGCCTAACACATCAGTATATTAAAATTTATTAAACTTAAAGAATCGCCGTGTACCAGGCCGGTATGCACGGTGGTGTGAGAGGACGGAATATAAAATAATTTATTTTCCTCCTACTCGATTTCAAAAATATTTTTTATAGAGTAAAAGCATGTTATGCTTTTACTGGGTGATTTAGTGAAAATTTATTAGAGCGTAAAAAATTGTATAAAGTAATGTTGCACTAGCTAAGGGGATGTCGCATTAAGAATAAATACTACAATATATTATATTAATTTTATTTTTTAAAACAATATATTGTGTATAAAATTTTTAGTGAGACAGCCTCTTTTTAAATTTAAGAATTAATAAAATTTACAATAAATCAAAAATCATTTTATATTGTTATAAAAAATATCATAAAAACATATATTTAAAATAGTGTAAGAAATATGATAGGTAAAAAATGGAATAGGGTGCAAAGATATGGACAAATAATAAGAATAAAGGTACATAAACTACAAATTTCAACACAAATAAAAATAATAATTAAATAACTAAAAGGAATTATTAAATTAAATGTCGCTTAAAAGAAGTTGAAGCGTATAAATGTTTAATGGTAGAATTATATAATAAAGGAATTAAATTCTATATTATTTGATAAAGTAGAATTAGAAATGAGGGGGTATTTACATGAGAGGAGAAAATGGAGTAGCTGTTAAGAAAAGTAGTACCAAAAAGACTATTGAAGATGTTAAATCAATAAATAAAAACAATAATAAAAAAAGTTTAGATAATAAAAAAGTAAGTAGAACAATACGAAAAAAGGTAAAATGTGAATTAACTTCGGAAAATATTGATTTATTTCATGAAGGAAAGCATTATGAGTCATATGGATTTATGGGAGCACATTGTGTTTCTGAAAGGAGAAAAAAGGGTGTAAGATTTACAACTTGGGCTCCAAGAGCAAAAAGAATGTATGTAGTAGGAGACTTTTCTGATTTTAAAATAAAAGATGAATATGAAATGGAAAAGGTATCAGATAAAGGTATATGGAGTATATTTATTGAAGGTCTTAATGAAGGCGAAAAATATAAATATGCAGTAGAAAATATATATGGACATTATAATTTAAAGTCAGATCCATATGCATTTAAATCAGAAAATAGACCTAATACAGCATCTATTGTTGGAGAAACTGATAAATATAAATGGAATGATAAAAGTTGGATGTTAAAAAGAAAAAGATTTAATATGTATGAAAGTCCAATTAATATTTATGAAATGCATTTGGGCTCATGGAAAACAAAAGATGAAAAGTTTTTAACATATAGAGAGATTGCAGAACAACTACCAAACTACTTAGTTGATATGGGATATACTCATGTAGAAATATTACCAATAATAGAGCATCCATTAGATGCATCTTGGGGGTACCAAGGTGTAGGGTATTATTCTGTTACTAGTAGATATGGAAATGCAAATGATTTTAAATACCTTATTGATGAACTTCATAATGCAGGAATAGGAGTAATATTAGATTGGGTACCAAGCCATTTTTGCAAGGATTCTCATGGTTTATATATGTTTGATGGAACTCCAACTTATGAATATGATGAAGAATGGAAAAGAGAAAATAAAGGATGGGGTACATGTAATTTTGATTTAGGAAAACCAGAAGTTAAAAGTTTTCTAATTTCAAATTTATTTTTTTGGATAAGAGAATTTCATATAGATGGTATTAGAAATGATGCTGTTTCCAATATGCTATATTTAAGCTATGGAAGAGAAAATGATGAATGGTATCCTAATATTTATGGTGAAAATGGAAATTTAGAAGCAATACAATTTATAAAAGATTATAATTCAGCAATTCATGAAGAATTTCCTACTGTAATGACTATTGCAGAAGAATCTACAGCATGGGCTAAAATTTCAAAACCAGTTGAAGAAGATGGTTTAGGATTCAACTTTAAATGGAATATGGGATGGATGAATGATACATTAAAATATATTGAGGAAGATCCTATATATAGAAAATATCATCATAATAAGATGACATTTTCTATGGCTTATCACTATTCAGAGAACTTTATATTATCTATTTCACATGATGAAGTTGTGCATGGAAAAGGAGCTCTTGTTAATAAAATGTGGGGAGATTATTGGAATAAGTTTGCTGGATTGAGACTTTATTTAGCTCATATGATTGGACATCCAGGGAAAAAGTTAATTTTTATGGGGTCAGAATTTGGACAATTTGAAGAATGGAATGAGGATAAGCAATTACAGTGGAACTTAATTGAAGAATTTGAAATGCATAAAAAAACACAGTTATTCTTTAAGGACATGAATCATTATTACAAGGAACATAAGGCATTATGGGACAATGATTATAATCTTGAAGGATATAAGTGGATTGATCCAGATAATTCTGAAGAAAATATATATTCTTTTATTAGAATGGATAAGAAAAAGAAAGAATCTTTAATATTTGTATGTAATTACACACCTGTTGTTAGATATGATTTTAGATTAGGTGTTCCAGAGTTAGGGAAATATGTACAAGATTTTAATACAGATAGTGAAATTTATGGAGGTTCAGGACAAACTATTGATGAAGTTTTAATTGCAGAAGAAGTGACATTTAATAATCAACCATACTCTATAACAATAAAGGTTCCACCAATGGCGGCTATTATTTTAAAAAAAATGAATAATAATTCTAAATAGGGAGTGTGAATAGATGAAAGTATTGTTTGCAGCATCAGAAGCGCATCCATTTATTAAGACTGGTGGTTTAGGAGATGTGATGGGGGCATTACCTCAATCTTTAGCAAACCTAGGTGTAGATGCAAGGGTAGTAATACCAAAGTATAAAAATATAAAGGATGAACTAAAGCAAAATTTACAATTTATAAAATGGTTTACAGTTCCTGTTGGTTGGAGAAATCAATATTGCGGAGTTTTCCAATATAAATATAAAGATGTTGTTTATTATTTTATAGACAACGAGTACTATTTTAATAGGGATGGTCTATATGGCTATTATGATGATGGAGAAAGATTTGCATTCTTTAATAGGGCAGTTTTGGAATTTATTAAAGAAATAGATTGGAAACCAGATTTAATTAATTGTAATGATTGGCAAACAGGAATGGTACCAGTACTATTAAATTTAGAATATAAAAATGACAAATTTTATTCTAAAATGAAAACTGTATTTTCTATTCATAATTTATTGTTTAAGGGCAATTTTATACCTCAAGTTTTACCAGAATTATTTGGATATGATTATATGCCATTAGCTAATGGCAGTCTTGAATTAAATGGAATGGTAAGTTTTTTAAAGGGTGGAATTAATTATTGTGATGAAATTACAACAGTAAGCAATACTTATGCAGAAGAAATAAAAACTCAACAAGGTGGTGAAGGCCTTGATGGATTACTTAGAAGTAAAAGTGAAATTTTAAAGGGAATAGTAAATGGAATAGATTATGAAGAATTTAACCCTGAAGAGGACAAATTCATTTTTAAGAATTTTAACTGCAATAATATAAAAGATAAGATTGAAAATAAATTATCGCTTCAAAAGGAATTAGGATTACCACAAAAAGAAGATACTCCTATGATTGGATTAATATCAAGATTAACGCATCAAAAAGGATGTGATTTAATTGTAAGTATTATTGATAGGCTTCTTCAAAAGGATATACAATTTGTTGTTTTAGGAACCGGAGATTATTGGTATGAAGAAACATTTAAAAACTTGCAATATAGATATCCAGATAAGGTTTTAGCAAATATTAAATTTGATAATGTATTGGCTCATAAAATATATGCAGGAACGGATATGTTTTTAATGCCTTCATTATTTGAACCTTGTGGATTAGGACAATTAATTTCTTTAAGATATGGAGCAATACCTATTGTAAGAGAAACTGGAGGATTAAAAGATACAATATCTCCATATAATGAATATACTGGAGAAGGAAACGGATTTGGATTTAAAAATTTCAATTCAAATGAATTAATGCAAATAACTGAATATGCATTGAAGATCTATAAAGATAAGGATGCTTGGAAAAACATAATAAGACAAGCCATGAATTCAGATAACAGTTGGGATAAATCAGCTATACAATACAAGAAGTTATATGAAGGATTAGTTAAAACACCTTAATGGATACAAGCTATTAGGAGGTAGATATATGCTATCAATAGATAAGAATTCATTTAAAAGAGATTATAACAATAAATTTGTTCAATTACATGGTAAGGAATTAAAAGAAGGAAGTAATCAACAAAAATATGAAGCATTAGGCAGTTTGGTTAGAGATTATGTAATTAGTACTTGGATGGATACTAATAAGCGATATAATCAAACTGGACAAAAGCAAGTATACTATTTCTCAATGGAATTCTTATTAGGAAGGTTATTAGGTGATTTTCTTTTAAATTTAGGAATAAGAGATATTTGTAGAGAAGCATTAAGTGAACTAGGAATTGAGCTTGAAGAAATTGAGAGCTTAGAACATGATCAAGGTTTAGGTAATGGAGGTCTTGGTAGATTAGCAGCATGTTTTTTAGATTCAATGGCATCATTAAATATTGCAGGGCATGGGTGTGGAATAAGATATAAATATGGATTTTTTGAACAAAAAATAGTTGACTGTCAACAAGTTGAGGCATCTGATAATTGGCTAAGAGAAGGTAATGTGTGGGAGATTAAAAAACAGGACAAGGCTGAAATAGTAAAATTCGGGGGAAGTATAATTTCAGATTATGTTAATGGAAAACTTACATTTACACATGTGAATTATGAGCCTGTATTAGCTGTTCCATATGACACACCTATAGTTGGATATGAAAATGAGGCGGTAAATACATTAAGATTATGGAGTGCAGAACCTGTATCAAATGAATTTGATTTTTCATCATTTAGTAGAGGAGAATTTTTAAAGGCTATATCTTATAAAAATTCTGTAGAAGCAATTTCTTTGGTTTTATATCCAGAAGATTCTTTTTATGAGGGAAAAATGTTAAGGTTAAAACAACAATACTTTTTTGTATCAGCAGGAATACAAAGTATTGTAAGGCATTATAAGAAGCATAATGGAGATATAAATTTATTAGATGAAAAAATAGCAATTCATATTAATGATACACATCCAACATTGGCTATACCTGAGTTAATGAGAATATTATTAGATGAAGAAGGGTTATCTTGGGAAACTGCATGGAGAATAACTCAAAATACAATTTCATATACTAATCATACAATTTTGGCAGAAGCCTTAGAGAAATGGCCCATTGATATGTTTAAGGGATTGCTACCAAGAATTTATATGATTATTGAAGAAATAAATAGAAGATATTGTGAAGAACTTTGGAATAAATATTTAGGACAATGGGATAAGATATCTAGGATGTCTATTATAGGGGATGGATATGTAAGAATGGCTAATTTAGCTATAGTAGGAAGCCATAGTGTTAATGGAGTTGCTAAACTTCATACAGAAATTTTAAAGAAAAGAGAAATGTCTGATTTTTATTATTTATATCCATCTAAGTTTAACAATAAGACTAATGGAATCACTCATAGGAGATGGTTAATTAGATCTAATCCTAAATTAACAAATCTTCTAATAGATACAATTGGAGATAGCTTTATAAAACATCCAACAGATTTAGAAAATTTTAAAAATCACTTAGATGATTCAGGGGTATTACAAAAACTTGCTCAAATAAAGAAAGATAATAAAGAAAGATTAGCAAAAGAAATATATAAAACTAATGGAATAATTATTGATACTAATTCAATTTTTGATGTTCAAATAAAAAGAATACATGCTTATAAGAGACAAACTTTAAATTGTTTAAGAATAATGGATCTTTATAATAAATTAATTGAAAATCCAAATTTAGATATATTACCTAGAACCTTTATATTTGCAGGAAAAGCAGCTCCAGGATATTATTTAGCTAAAAATATAATTGAATTAATATGTAGGGTAGCAGAAACCGTAAATAATGATCCTAGAGTAAATGATAAAATTAAGGTTGTAATGCTTGAAAATTATCAAGTATCTTTAGCAGAAAAGATAATTCCTGCAGCTGATTTAAGTGAACAAATATCAACTACAACTAAAGAAGCATCTGGTACATCTAATATGAAATTTATGATGAATGGTGCAATTACAATAGCAACTTTAGATGGTGCTAATATAGAAATAAAAGATGAGGTTGGAGAGGATAATATTATTATTTTTGGATTAAATGCAGAAGAAGTTCTTAGTTATCATAAACATGGTGGGTATTCTGCATGGGAAGTTTGTAATAATGATCCTAAGCTAAAAAGAGTAACTGATGACTTGATTAATGGTAAGTATTGTAGTGATAAAGATAGATTTAGAAGCATATATGAAAATTTATTAACTTATAATGATGAATTTTTTGTACTAAAGGATTTTGAATCTTATTTAAAAGCTCAAAATAGAGTTAATGAACTTTATAAGAACCAAAACAAATGGCAAAAAATATGTGGAATTAATATAGCTCATTCAGGTATATTTTCATCAGATAGAACTATTAAGGAATATGCAACTGGAATTTGGGGATCTACAGTAATATATAAGAATTTATAGGAGGAATGTGAATTTGGATGATATACAAATTTTCCATGACTCACATAATATTAAATTAAGAAGCCCTTTTGGAGCAGTTATTACAGGGACTAAAGTAAAAATTAGATTATGGACTAGTAAAAGATGTGCAGCTTATATTAGTTTAATTAATTTTTATAATAATCAAATAGAACTTCAAATGAATGAATTAGGTTGGAATGAAGAAATAAATAATTGGATTTATGAAACTGAAGTAGATACTAGTAATTCTTTTGGCTTAATATATTATCATTTTAGAATAAATTATTATGGTAGAAATATTATATATGGTAATAACATAGAAGCATTAGGTGGAGTTGGACAAGTATATTTTAATGATCACAAAAGTTATCAAATAACTATATATTCTAATGAAAAAGTACCAAATTGGTATAAAGAGGGGATTATATATCAAATATTCGTAGATAGATTTTTTAATGGTGAAGAAGAGGGAAAAGTATTAAATCCTAAAAAAAATACTTTTATATATGGAAGATGGGATGATGAGCCTATGTATATAAAAGATATTAATGGAAATATAGTTAGATGGGATTTTTATGGAGGTAATCTTTTAGGGGTAATTAAAAAGTTAAAATATATAAAATCTTTAGGCATTAGCACAATATATCTTAACCCAATATTTGATTCACCAAGCTGTCATAAATATGATACAGGTAATTATGAAAAAATTGATTCTATGTTTGGAGATGAAAATATATTTAAGGAATTGTGCAGTAAAGCAGAGAAGTTAGGTATAAAGATCGTATTGGATGGGGTTTTTAGTCATACAGGAAGTGATAGTAAATATTTTAATAAGTTTGGGAATTACGATTCTTTAGGGGCCTATCAATCTTTACAATCACCATATTATAGATGGTATATATTTAATGATTATCCAAATTTATATGAGTCATGGTGGGGATTCTCTAATATGCCTAATGTTGATGAGTTAAATCCTAGTTATTTAGATTATATTATTAGGCAAGATAATTCAATAATAGAAAAATGGTTAAAGCTTGGAGCTAGTGGGTGGAGGTTAGATGTTGCTGATGAGCTTCCAGATGAATTTATTAAGATTTTAAAGAAAAAACTTAAAGACGTAAAAGAAGATGGCATTTTAATTGGTGAGGTATGGGAGGATGCATCTAACAAATTTAGTTATAACAGAAAGAGAGAATACTTATTTGGAAATGAATTGGATTCTGTTACCAATTATCCTTTAAGGCAAATTATTTTAGATATAGTTAGAGGATTTATAGGAAATAGTTATTTTATAAAAAAGTATATGTCTCTTAAAGAAAATTATCCTAGGGAATATTTTTATTCAACTATGAATATATTAGGAAACCATGATACTGAAAGGGTATTAACAGTTTTAAATAATAATGTTAGTTTATTAAAATTAGCAGTTATAATTCAAATGACATTGCCAGGAGTTCCATTGATATATTATGGAGATGAAGCGGGATTGTTAGGAAAAGGTGATCCTAGTAATAGGAAAACATATCCTTGGGGAAAAGAAAACAAAGAAATATTAGATTTTTATATGAGCATAGTAAAAATTAGAAGTACAGAAAATGCTCTAAAAAATGGGGAGATACAATTTTTAAAGCTTCCAAATGAAATTTTAGGATATGAAAGACTGTATAATAATGAAAAAATAATAGTTGTAGTAAATACAATAGAAATGGAAGAAAATATATTCTTAAGTGAAATTAATAGTAATAAAAATATTATTGATTTAATTAATAGTGAAAAAAAATATGAAATAAAAGATGGAAAATTAAAGTTAAATTTAAAAGGACATGAATATAAAATTTTAAAGGTTCTATAAAAAATAGGGCACTTTTATCAAAATAAAGTGCCTTATTAAATCATTTACTTGTAAAATATTGAATTAATTAATATTGAAAATGTTAGTTTAACATTAATATATAACTAACAAATAAAAATTAATGAGGAATTCATTTATATAAATAAATATAGTTAAATAATAAATTTAACATAAATAAGAAAATGTAATTTAGTAATGCAATAAAATATTGTAGTTTATTAAATTAAGAGGGGATGGGGAGAATAGTGAGAAAAAAAGAAATGGTTGCTATGATATTAGCAGGAGGACAAGGATCAAGATTAGGCGTATTAACAAAAAAATTAGCTAAGCCGGCAGTTCCATATGGGGGAAAATATAGAATTATAGATTTTCCATTAAGTAATTGCTCAAATTCAGGAATTTATTCTGTTGGAGTTTTAACACAATATAAGCCATTAGAATTAAATGCTCATATTGGGATAGGAACTCCTTGGGACTTAGACAGAAGAGATGGCGGAGTAAGCATACTACCACCATATCAAGAAGAAAAGGGTGGTAACTGGTATAAGGGAACAGCAAATGCTATTTATCAAAATATAGAATTCGTTGATAGATATGATCCTGAATATGTATTAATTTTATCAGGAGATCATATATATAAAATGGATTATGATAAAATGCTTCAATTCCACAAGGAAAAAAATGCTGAAGCAACTATTGCAGTAATAGAAGTTCCTATGGAAGAGGCTTGTAGATTTGGAATAATGAATACTAATGATGATTTATCTATATATGAGTTTGAAGAAAAGCCAGCTAATCCTAAGAGTAATATGGCATCAATGGGTGTTTATATATTTAACTGGAAGGTTCTAAGACAAGCATTAAAGGATGATGAAAAAGATAAGGAATCAAGTAATGACTTTGGTAAAAACATAATTCCTAAGCTGTTAAATGAAGGTAGAAAGTTAGTTGCATATCCATTTAAGGGCTATTGGAAAGATGTTGGTACAATCAGCAGCCTTTGGGAAGCAAATATGGATTTATTAAAAAGAGAAAGTGGATTAAATCTTTATGATGATGATTGGAAGATTTATTCTGTAAGTCCAGTAAGACCTGCTCAATATATAGGAAAAGATGCAAATGTTAAGAATTCATTAGTTGTTGAAGGATGTACAGTTCATGGAAAAGTAGAGAATTCTGTATTATTTGAAGGTGTATATATTGGGAAGAACACTGTTATTAAGGACTCTGTAATTATGACAGATGCTAAGATAGGAGATAATGTAGTTATTAATAAAGCTATTATAGGTGGAGAAGCAAAGATTAGAAAAGACTGCAAAATAGGAGATGGTGAAAAAATATCAGTTATAGCATCAAAAGAAGATGTTAAAAGTGGCAGTGTAATAAAGGCAATGGATGTTTAATATAAGGGGGTAGATGAGAAGATGAATAACTGTATTGGTATAATTAATTTAGATGAAAATGAAAAAAAAACAACGGAGTTAACAAGACATAGGCCATTAGCATCTTTACCTATAGCTGGTAGATATAGAGTGGTTGATTTCATTTTATCAAATATGACTAACTCAGGTATAGAAGCAATAGGAATTTTTACAAAGAATAATTCAAGATCATTAATGGACCATTTAACAAATGGAAAGCCTTGGGATATATATCGTAAGAAAGATGGATTAAAGGTATTTAACTTTAGTGATGAACCTCCAGTACATGATGATGTTCATAATTTTTTAGATAACATTGATTATTTTGATCGTAGCAAAAAAGAGTATACGTTAATCTGTTCTTCATATATGATTTGTAATATAGATTATAATGACTTAATTAAGTATCATATTGAACAAGGAAATGATGTAAGTGTTGTTTATAAGAATGTTAAGCATGTAGAAGAAAACTTTATAGATTGCCAAGTATTGAATTTAGATGAAAATTCAAGAGTTATTGGTGTTGGAGAAAATGTTGGATTAAAAAATAGTGCTAATATTAATATGGAAATGTATATAATGAAAACAGATCTTTTTATTGATATGATATATGAATGTATTAGAGGTGGAAGATATAAAAAGATTAAAAATTATATTAATGGAAATATAGATAAATTAAAAGTTGGAGCATATGAATTTGAAGGGTATCTAGCTTGTATAAATTCTATAAATGCATATTTTGATGCAAATATGGATTTTTTAAATGAGAAAGTAAATAAAGAGTTATTCTATAGTAAGTTTCCAATATACACAAAACCAAAGGATGCTTGCCCAACTCAATATACTGTAACAAGTAATGTTATAAATTCTATAATTGCTAATGGTTCCTATATTGAAGGAGAAGTTAAGAATTGTGTTATAGGAAGAAATGTTTATATTGGAAGAGGTAGTGTAATTGAAAATTGTGTTATATTACAAAATACTGTTATAGGAAATAATGTAATGATGAATCATGCAATTACTGATAAGGGAACATTAGTAGATGATAATGAAGAAGTAAAGGGATTAATAGACAATCCTGTTGTTATTCCTAAAAAGAGAGTTGTTTAATTACAAATTAACTTTTAATAATATTAATTTAATATTGGGTGTTGGATATTAAATTAATTAATAAGTTTAAGATATTTCTTTCAATTAGTTTTCGAACTTTCTAATTGAAAATTATGATAGATAATTCCTTTTAAAATATAAAATTTATTATAAAAAGAAGCTGTCGCAATAGCGGATAAAAAATCCGTTAGCGATAGTTCCTTTTCTATACGTTTGTAATATTTAGAATATATTTTATAATATGAATAGATTTTATTTAAAAATAGACGCACTTTAATAAAGCTAACAGAAAAAAACTTGAAAAATTTAACTATTAAGCTTCTTTTAGCTCAAACAAATGCTTACCAGTTCGGTTATATTGTATTTTATTATGTAACTTATTAACATTATGAGCAATAGCAAGTAGAATACTTTCTGCTAAAACATTCTTTTGACCACGACACATAAATCTTTTGAAATTCATATCATGTTTTACTTGTGCAAAAGATCCTTCTGCTTGAATACTTCTATTCATTCTAAGTAAAATACCTTCATTTGTAATAATTCTTTCTAAATATTCTTTCCTTTGACGATTAAATTTTTTGAAGTTTCAAATTTTTTAGTTCTTTTCTCCAATGGAATTTTAGAATTATTTCCTTTAATGCATTGACTCTTATAGTTGCAATTACCACAGTCCTCACATATATAAATTGTCTTTACACTTTCATATCCAGTTTTAGATTTTCTAATCTTTACACCATTAGCCGTTAGCTTTTTCCCATTTTGACATATAAATAAATCACTTTCAGAATCATAATCCATATTTTCTATTCTACTAATATCATTCTTGTATTTTCGTTTTAGATATTTCATAATTAGCAGGTTTAATAAATGATATCTGATTATTTTCTTCAATAAATGAGTAATTTTCTTCACTTTCATATCCAGCATCAGCAACTATTTTTAAATATTTAAATTTTGATTTTTCTTCCATCCTTTTAAGAAATGGTATCAATGTAGTTGTGTCTGTTAGCTCAGGAGCAACAGTAAGCCACGTAATATATTCAGCATCCACCCCATGCTGCACATTATAAGCTGGTTTAAGTTGTCCATTTTTCATAGCATCTTCTTTCATTGATGCTGGACATGGTAGAAAAGACTCTGGAGCTTCAGGAAATGGATTGAAAGAAAAAGATATTGTTCTTAGCATTGCTACAAAGTTAGGTTCTTTACTTAACGGAAGTGGAATATCAATAAAATACTTTAGAACTAATGATACTTATTTAAGCTTAGAGGAAATAGCTAGACTTGCTAATGCTTAGGGAGCTGACTTATTCATATCAATACATGCTAATTCTGCTACTTCATCAGTTAGAGGTACCGAATGCTATACTCATCCTACTGCAAATACAGCAACTAAAACTTTATCTGGAAATGTATCTAGAGCAATAGCTAGTAAGTTTGGTATATCTAATAGAGGTCATAAAGAAGCTAATTTCGCTGTTTTAAGACTTTCTAATATGCCTGCTATTTTAGTTGAAACTGCCTTTATTAGTAACTCTAGCGATGCTAACCTTTTAAATACTAAGCAATCTGATTTTGCTAATGCAATTTTTAATGAAATTTATAATTATTTTGGAAATCCTGTTACAAATATTTCTTTAATTAATGAACTAGCAAGTTTAGCAGTCAGATACTGTTCAATGAATTCATTACTAGGTATAAAGAGTATTAATAAATGTATTTTAGATTATTTAAGACATGTTCGATATGATGACTCTGAGTGGAAAATAGTTGTCGGTGATATTAGCCCTTTTGTTGAATATATAAAAACTAATTATACTTCTATTCATAATAAATTATTACCTTATATTCAAAATGACCCTAAGGATTTTAATATATATGGATTTAAAATAGATTTAGCTCACTTAGCAGCTACAACTTTAGGATATATAAATAGTATACTTGATCATCCACCATCAATAGCAATACCTAACTTTTGGACTGGTTGGGGTGGTGATTTAGCTACTGCTCTAAGAGATATAACTAAATTAAAACAAACCAAATATAAAAATGAGTCTGAACAAGACATTGCAGATAAATATGTTACTGGAAAAGATTCTAGCTTCTCTAAAATTGATATTGATGCAGATATTGATGCAATAAAACTTTCTCAAAGTTTTACAACTAAAAGATTTGATATTTTACTAGATAATCATTATTCTTCGCTTACCTCACAAAAAAGAAAAGAAATTATTTTAATTAATGATTTAGGATTTAATAATACTTCAAATCTAACAATAGATTATATTTCACTTGCTATTAGAGAGAAAATGACTGGGTCTCAAGGTTTTGGTCATATAGCTGGATTTAAATTATTAAATAAAGCAACTTATGAAGGTGAAAAACCAACAAATGCTGTATATAATGCTGGTTTTAACTCTTTCGCAAAATATTTGTATAATCTTTAATATGCTATAAAGCTATTTAACAAATTATTGGAAAACAATTTGTTAAATAGCTTATTTTCTAAGTTAAATTTATGATATAATATTTTAAATAATAAAATATTTAATTAAAACATTAACATAAATAAAATTAGGAGATTAATCATGAAAAAAACAATAAAAATTTTATCTTATATAAATTTTTTTATATCTATATTTATAAGTATTATATTAAAATATTTTTTTAGTTATCTAGAACCAAACAAAGCAATGACTTATTCAATGTATAGCTTAATAGCTATCTCATTAGTTATTTTAATATTTGATATATTGATTGATACAAAAAAAATATTAAATTGTATTATTTTAGCAATTTTAAACTTGCTATTTTTTTTATTACCAGGAAGTATATTTTATTTTTATGTTATTCACTATTCAGATCTTACTATTACTCCATTCGGAAACGTAAATAATATTTCATACATCAACTATATTGTAAACTTCTTTCAAGCCTTTAATTGGCTTGCTATACCACTTTTTATTAATATAATAACTATGCTATTAGCTATTTTAGATTATTCTAATCATAAAAATATTATTTCTAAAGATATTTAATAAGAAAATATATAAAATAAAAAAACTGCGCAGAATTATTCTTTAAAATGTACCCTATAGAGTAGACACGATAAAAAAAAGTCTACCCTATAGGGT
>ERZ841116.1168-NODE-1168-length-14219-cov-51.779723_pt1 | contig 14219 bp, 1 predicted proteins | sample MGYA00519875_ERZ841116 | MGnify/ENA primary metagenome ERZ841116 (study PRJEB31850, sample SAMEA3708889) | human gut metagenome | biome: human gut; feature: human-associated habitat; material: faeces | place: China | collected 2014 ... | reverse complement strand
CAACAGCTAACGCTCTGCCACTAGTTGCACTTGCGGTTGTACCAATAGCTAGAGAATCATTTCCAGATGCAGATGCTTGCATACCCACAGCAGTAGCTGTTGTACCTGTAGCACTGGCTAGAGACCCCAATGCTGTAGCCGATGCTCCAGTTGCCTCAGATGAACGCCCCAATGCTGTAGCACCAATATCTGTGCCTTTAGAATTTGCACCAATGGCAATAGCTTTTTCTTGATTTGCAACAGCAGAAGTTCCCATCGCAATAGAACTTGCTCCCGAAGCGGTTACAAATGTAGAATCACCGCTGGAACCAATGCCAATAGCATTATCACCACTTACATTAACTTGATAACCAATGCCAGTAGCTTTTTGGGATGTTATATTAATCCCAGAGCCCATACCCGTAGATTGATTACCTTTAACATTAGAGTTATAACCAACTACCGTAGCTGCACCACCCTCAGATGTTACACTGCGGCCTACAGCCAAATCGAATCCATTCTTAGCGGTTGCATTACTACCTAAAGCAGTCGCACCTTGCCCCAACGCACTAGTACCATCGCCTACCGCAGTAGCACTTGAATCCGTTGCTTTCGAAACTTTACCAATAGCAACAGAGGCAGCACCAGAAGCTGTACCAGATGCACCTGCAAAAGAATCTAGCCCATTAGCAGTTGCACTAGCACCAATCGCGGTAGACTTTTCAGCACCCGCTTTGGCATTATACCCAATTGCAGTGGCTTTCTCACCAGTAGCCTCTGTTTTTTCAGTATTATCAGTAGCAGAATTACCATTCCCACCACCGATAGCAATTGCGTTAGCTGCTGCGGCTCTCGCACTACGACCAAGTGCTGTTGCATTACCACCAGTCGCTACAGCACGCAAGCCAATCGCGGCATCCCCCCACTTGGCATAGTTATTAATAGTATTGGTATTATCATCACTAGGATTATTATTAACATTAATACTTGATCCATAAACATCTGCCCCAGCTAACGCCTGATAACCTAATGATAAAGCACCTTCACCATAACCTCTAGCAGATGGACCCATTGCGGTTGCTCCACCTTTAGCACTACTAGTTTGTACACCTATTGCAATGGAATTATCTGTAGATACATTAGCATTCCAACCAATACCTATACTGTAATCTCCTTTTACAGAAGTTGATACACCAAGTGCTGTCGCCCCTGCACCACTAGCATTTGTATGAGCACCAACAGCAGTGGCCCCTGTATAAGTAGTTGGGTTTATATACACGCCTTCAGCCACGGAATCAGATCCAATTGCTATTGATTTTGCTGATTTAGAATTTGCATTTCTGCCTATAGCTATAGAATTTTGACCTGCTATAGTCCCATTTACAGTAGCACCATTACCAATCCACATAGCATTTTGGCCTGTAACACCACCTGGTAGAGCAGCAGCAACGGTTGAATATCCACCATTAACCATCGCCAACGCCGCAAATATCCCGGCCACTACAATTTTCTTTTTACCTGTTTTGTTCTTCGCAATTTCAGATACTACGATGTAGCACTGTTTTGACTTAGACCAAATTACTTTAAAAATCTTGTTCATTCGTTTTCCTTTTACTAACTATCTCTCAAAACCATATCTTATATAAATCAATTTCTAGTATTTGTATTTCGTTATGCCTCAAAATATACCCATTATATTTTAAAGCTCATTTCATAATTTTATCATATTTTATCTATATCAAACAATGAAATTTGATGCGTTATACGAATATTTAATTGCAAATCAAATAATGTCAAAAATCAAAAGGATATTGATTCAATCTATTTCTTTTATATTTATCTATGTATATTTTTATCTTTTTGGATAAATATTTATGAATGATTATGCAACATAATTGTTAACCGACTTCCAACAAAATATTTCTATCTATTTTCAATATGCGTATTTTTTATCTCGTATTTACCATTTGATGTGATATTTTATTTTTGAAATATATTTTCTAATTCATTTTATATTTAAGATATATATTTAATAAGATAGATAATATTAAGTACAAAAAAAACCACCACTCATTACGAGTGGCGGCTTTCACCATATACATATTCATACATAAAGATATACAAATATATAAATTATGTATGCACCTAAAATTATGCTTTGGAAGCAAGTAATTGATCAACAGCTGCTTTCAATGCATCGATTTCAGATTGTTGTTTATCAAGCTTAGCCTTGTACGCTTCATTTTCAGAACGTAATTGAGTCATTTCATCTTGCATTACATAAATGGAGCTAATAGGGCCCGCTTTATAACGATCAGGAATATTTTTCTTTTCAGCACTAATGCCAAATTTGTGTGTTACGCCCGCATTAATCATATTATGGTTGCCACCAACAGATACACCTACGTTAAACATAGTATTGTCATTTGTATAGTGTGCAATACCTAAAGCTGCTGCGCTTTCACCACGATAGTTACCTACGCCAGCCATGATTTGTGTTGGAGCCAATGGATCGTATTGAATTGGTTTCAACGCTGCCATCGCAGCCGCATGAGCACCTACACGTTGCGTTTCGGTAGCAACCTTGCTAATTTCTTGACGAAGTTGCGTTGTATTCCCCGCATTGTTTTGGGTCATTTGATTAATCGCATCAGCCACATTATCTGCAGTTGCAAGATCATTGCCACTAGCCGCAGCATGTCCATTTGCAACGGAAATAGTCGATGTTTTAGCATCGTATTTCACTACGCCACTAGCTGCTACAGTTGCTTTTGTATGATCACCATCAGTGAAATTTAATCCACTTGCAATGCTCGTTGTTTGACCATTTAAACCATTCGCAGCATAGGCAATTTTAACATTGTTCGTATTTAATGATAATCCGATACCTGCACTTGTAGCATTAGTCGTAATCATGGTATCGCCAGTAACTTTGAAGGTACCATTTTGTAGATTCATAGTTTGTTGGCTATTGTTATCACCATCAAACTTAAATGTTGCAGAGGATGTGGCACTACTAATTGCTTGTTGTAATTGACCTTCTGTAGCTGCGCGGTCTGGTGTAGTTGTAGAACCAGTCCATGTTGTATTAGATAGACCTGTAATGGTATTTGTTGTACCACCTGTAATTGTTACATTACCAGCTTTCACAGTATTACCTTGAACAGTGTCACCTTTCAGAGTACCAGCGGCAGTCACATTACCAGATGTAGTTACATTTTTAGCAGTTACATCGCCCGTAGCAGTGATATCCTTAGCAGTTACCGTGCCAGTATTGCCGTCTAATTTAACCTCATTAGCGCCTGTACCAGCTGTTACCGTGGTGAAAGCAACATTGTCTTTTGTCTTATAGGTAATATCCTTGCCAGTACGAGATACTTCCATATTGGAACCAGCTTTGAAGTTAACAGTGTCACCACCGGAAATCGTTTCTGTACCGGTCGTACCATCTGCAGCAAGTTTCCATGCAGATTGAGATACTGCTTTTGCAGTCGCCGCATTAATAGCGTCAGCTACATTTTTCGCAGTTGCAAGACCATCATTTCCAGTTACGGAAGCTTGGCCTGTTGTGGCATTGCTATCGATGGTTGCACGTTTAGTGGAAATCTCTACAGTACTACCATTCATGTTTGTAGAGATATAATCCCCTGTAGCACCTTTCACTGCGAAGGATACATCACCATCTTTTAAGGATTGGCTAGATGTAGTGCCTGTATCTGCAGCAAGAGAAATATTTTTATTCGTTGCAGCGCTAGCATTGTTAATCTTATTCTTAGTAGCCGTATCTAAACCTACAGTAATAGTTTTACCACTCACTTCAGTAGTAACACCATCTGAGCCTACAACCTTCAATGTATCATTCTTCAAATTGATAGAGTCATTATTAGTGCCATCTGTGATGTTAAGTACTTGAGAACCTGTCGCTTTAGTAACAGCATTAGTAACGGTTGTATTAACGATGTTGGCTACATCATTTGTTGTCGCTACACCATTAGTAGTGGATTTAGCTGTACCATCTGTATTACTACCAAATGTACCTTGTTTGATAGACACAGTTACCGTATCAGTAGCAGCAGACGTAGTAATAAAGTTGCCATCACCTGCTACTTTGAAGGATAAACCACCATTTTTATTGAGTGCTTGTCCTGTTGTAGACGTACTATTATCACCTGTTAATGTGAAAGTATTCGCCCCTAGAGTATTAACCGCTGTAGAAGAGTTAGTAACTGCTTTGTTAATTGCGGTATTAACAGCATTTTTTACATCATCTGTTGTAGCTACACCTGCTGTGTTTGTGATATTACCATTGCCATCAGTAGACAAAGAACCTTGCGTTACATTGAACTTCACAACACCACCAGCTGCTACTTCTGCAGTTGTTAATGTACCATCAGTAAATTTGAACCCATCTTTCAAGGATACAGTTTTAACTGGAGTATCGTTGTTTGCTGTGTAACTAATACTTGTGTTCTTAGTCAAGTTAGTAGTCAAATCACTAATCGCCTTTGTGATATCACCAATATTTGCAGCGTTTGTAGAAGTCGTACCACCACTAGCAACATTGGTAATCACTGTATTACCTGCATCAATACCTGTCGTTGTAACAGATGGACCACCTGTTAAGCGGAATCCAGTTGTATTCATAGATGCATTGCCAGCTGTAAATGTATTACCACTCACTCCACCTGTTGCACCATCCAATGTAATAAGGTTAGTAGCAGAACCAACTTTTACGGTATTTGCTGCCGTTACAGAATCTACAGTAAGGTCTTTTTTCGTCTTAACCGTAATCTTCTTACCATCTGTACCATCTTGTGTAATCTCGATGTTGTCACCATTAATGAGATCAACCGTATTACCACCAGATACTTTTGTAGCGGTACCACCATTAGTAGAAATATTCCAGGCAGAACCATCTTTAGCAGATGTAACAGCTTTAGTAATCGCATCATTCACAACAGTCGTCATGTTATCTGCTGTTACTACGCCATCTGTAGCTTTATTAATTGTACCATCTGTATTTGTAGATAATGTACCTTTTTTAACAGTTACTTTTACAGTGTCTGCAGTAGCACTAGTAGATACTAAATCGCTATCACCCGCTACTTTGAACGCTAAACCACCAGATTTATTGAGTGCTTGTGCTGTTGTATCTGTAGAATCTGCTTTTAATGTAAATGTATTATTACCTAATGTGCCCAACGAGGTAGTTGCATCACTAATTTTTTGATTTAATACGGTGTTTGCATTATTAATAGCAGCCGCTACATCGCTCGCCTTAGCTACACCAGCTGTAGCACTAGTTGTACCATCTGACTTATTAGTAAATGTACCTTGTGCTACATCAACAGTAATCGTTTGATTATTCAAAGACGCTGTCGCAGCACCTGTACCTGCTACCGTTAATTTTTGAGTTTTAAGGTTAACAGAGCTATCTGTACCACCTGCAGAAATATCAAGTTTTTGAGTACCAGTAGCATTATCTACTGCTTTTGTAATCGCTGTATTAACTGCATTTTTTACATCGTCTGTTGTAGCTACACCTGCTGTATTTGTAATATTACCATTGCCATCAGTAGACAAAGAACCTTGTGTCACATTAAACTTCACAACACCATTAGCTGCTACTTCTGCAGTTGTTAATGTACCATTAGAGAAGTTAAAGCCATCTTTTAAGGACACAGTTTGACCAGGAGTAGCAGTATTTGCTGTGTACGCAATATTAGTATTCTTAGTTAAATTAGTTGTTAAATCATTAATAGCAGTTGTAACCTTAGTATTCACATCACCAATAGTAGCGGCATTAGTAGCAACTGTGCCACCGCTTATCATATTAGTAATTTGTTTACCGCCTGCATCAATACCAGCAGTAGTAACAGATGGGCCCCCTGTTACACGGAATCCAGTTGTATTCATAGAGGCATTACCAGCTGTGAAGGAATTACCACTCACTCCACCTGTTGTACCATCCAATGTAATAAGGTTAGTACCAGAGCCTACTTTTACAGTATTGGCTGCAGTTACAGAATCTAATGTAAGGTCTTTTTTCGTCTTAACCGTAATCTTCTTACCATCTGTACCATCTTGTGTAATCTCGATGTTGTCACCATTAATGAGATCAACCGTATTACCACCAGATACTTTTGTAGCGGTACCACCATTAGTAGAAATATTCCAGGCAGAACCATCTTTAGCAGATGTAACAGCTTTAGTAATCGCATCATTCACAACAGTCGTCATATTATCTGTTGTTACTACGCCATCTGTAGCTTTATTAATCGTACCATCTGCATTTGTAGATAATGTACCTTTTTTAACAGTTACTTTTACAGCATCCGTAGTGGCACTTGTGGACACTAAGTCACCATCACCTGCAACTTTAAATGCTAGACCACCAGATTTATTAAGATTTTGAGCCGATGTATCTGTAGAATCTGCTTTTAATGTGAATGTATTATTACCTAATGTGCCCAACGAGGTAGTTGCATCAGTAATTTTTTGACTTAATGCTGTATTAGCATTATTAATTGCTGATGCTACATCCGCAGCTTTAGCCACACCAGCTGTAGCACTGGTTGTACCATCAGACTTATTAGTAAATGTACCTTGTGCTACATCAACAGTAATCGTTTGACCATTCAAAGACGCTGTCGCAGCACCTGTACCTGCTACTGTTAATTTTTGAGTTTTAAGGTTAACGGAGCTATCTGTACCACCTGCAGAAATATCAAGTTTTTGATTGCCTGTTGCATTATTCACCGCTGTGCTAACCGCACTATTCACAGCACTTGCTACATCAGCAGTTGTTGCTACACCAGCTGTACCAGCAGATACAGTACCATTGGTATCCGTAGATAATGCCCCTTGCGTTACATTAAACTTCACAACGCCACTAGCGCCTACTTCTGCAGTTGTTAATGTACCATTAGTGAAATTAAATCCATCTGCCAAGGATACTGTTTGACCGCCTGCATTATTTGCTTTATAAGCAATTGTCGTATTTTTACCTAGGTTAGTAGTCAAACTAGAAATAGCCGCATTGATATCACCAATATTCGCAGCATTCGTAGCTGTAGTACCACCACTTGCTACGTTAGTGATTTGTTTACTACCTGCATTAATGCCGTTAGTGCCATCAATAGAGATACCACCTACTGTTACTTTATTTGTTGTAATACCAGTGGATCCAATAGTTGTATTTCCACCGATAGTTGCCGTATCAAATGTTACATTTTTAGATGTAGCAATTTTAAAGGTCTTACCAGTTTGGGTAATCTCGATATTGTCACCATCGTTAAATACAACAGTTTCGCCACCTTTTACTTCTTGTTCAGCTTCGCTATTAGCTTTTACTTTGAAACTTGCCGCATCTTTTGCTGCTGTTTTGATTGCTTGTTCGTTAACCGTTAAGGTAATGTCATTGCCAGACGCTGCTGTTGTAATAAATTTATTATCACCTTTTACAGATAATGTATCACTCTTAAGGTTAACAGAACCAGTAGCTGTAGTGTCACCACCAATTTTAAGAGCTTGGGTACCTGTCGCATTATCTACAGCTTTTGTAATCGCTGTATTGACAGCAGTAGCCATATCATTAGCATCAACTACACCAGCAGTACCTGTTAAGGCCCCAGTTACCGCATTAGCTGCTAATGTACCTTTTGCTACATCAACGGTAACCGTTTGACCATTCACAGTCGCTGTTGCAGCGCCTGTGCCAACAACTTTTAATTTTTCAGTCTTTAAGTTAACAGTACCATTATTCGTGCCATCTGTAACACCAAGATTTGTAGATAAATTAGCTACAGCATCATTAGCAATAGTCTTAACATCGCCAATGTTAGCAACATTACTATTATCTGCGTTGCTATTCGCCACGATACCTGTGCCTACATTAGTAATCGCCTTATTACCAGCATTAATACCTGCAGTTTTGTCAATAGATAAGCCACCTACTGTTACCTTATCTGTTGTAATACCAGTTCCAGTAATAGCAGTTGTACCATTAGTTAATCCAGATGTATTAATTACAGTATTGCCTGCAGTCACAGAGTCTACAGTAAGGTCTTTTTTCGTCTTAACCGTAATCTTCTTACCATCTGTACCATCTTGTGTAATCTCGATGTTGTCACCATTAATGAGATCAACCGTATTACCACCAGACACTTTTGTAGCTGTACCACCATTAGTAGAAATGTTCCATGCAGATCCATCTTTAGCAGATGTGACAGCTTTAGTGATAGCATCATTCACAACAGTTTTCATGTTATCTGCAGTTACTAAACCGCTATCAGTTACATTTAGAGAGCCATCTGCAGCATTACTTAATTCACCTTTTTTGACAGTTACTTTTACAGTATCTGTAGTAGCGCTAGTAGATACTAAATCGCCATCACCCGCTACTTTGAACGCTAAGCCACCAGATTTATTGAGTGCTTGCGCTGTTGTATCTGTAGAATCTGCTTTTAATGTGAATGTATTATTACCTAATGTGCCCAACGAGGTAGTTGCATCAGTAATTTTTTGACTTAATGCTGTATTAGCATTATTAATTGCTGATGCTACATCCGCAGCTTTAGCCACACCAGCTGTAGCACTGGTTGTACCATCAGACTTATTAGTAAATGTACCTTGTGCTACATCAACAGTAATCGTTTGACCATTCAAAGACGCTGTCGCAGCACCTGTACCTGCTACTGTTAATTTTTGAGTTTTAAGGTTAACGGAACTATCTGTACCACCTGCGGAGATATCTAGTTTTTGATTGCCTGTCGCATTGGTAACAGCCGTAGTCACCGCACTATTAACAGCACTTGCCACATCACTCGTTGTTGCCACGCCAGGTGTGCCAGCAGATACAGTACCATTGGTATCCGTAGACAATGTACCTTGAGTAACATTAAACTTCACAACACCACCAGCTGCTACTTCTGCAGTTGTTAATGTGCCATTAGTGAACTTAAAACCATCTTTTAAGGACACAGTTTGACCAGGAGTAGCAGTATTTGCTGTGTAAGCAATATTGGTATTCTTAGTTAAATTAGTTGTTAAATCATTAATAGCAGTTGTAACCTTAGTATTCACATCACCAATAGTAGCGGCATTAGTAGCAACTGTGCCACCGCTTATCATATTAGTAATTTGTTTACCGCCTGCATCAATACCAGCAGTAGTAACAGATGGACCACCTGTTAAACGGAATCCAGTCGCATTCATAGATGCAGCGCCAGATGTGAATGTAGTTCCTGTAAATGTATTACCGCTTACAGCACCAGATGTACCATCCAATGTAATAAGGTTAGTACCAGAGCCTACTTTTACAGTATTAGCTGCCGTTACAGAATCTAATGTAAGATCTTTTTTCGTCTTAACCGTAATCTTCTTACCATCTGTACCATCTTGTGTAATCTCGATGTTGTCACCATTAATGAGATCAACCGTATTACCACCAGATACTTTTGTAGCGGTACCACCATTAGTAGAAATATTCCAGGCAGAACCATCTTTAGCAGATGTAACCGCTTTAGTAATCGCATCATTGACTACAGATTTCATGTTATCTGCAGTTACTACCCCACTATTAGTTACATTAAGCGATCCATCTGCAGCATTAGTTAGTGTACCTTTTTTAACAGTCACATTTACAGTATCTGTAGTAGCACTTGTGGATACTAAGTCACCATCACCGGCAATCTTAAAGGATAAGCCACCAGACTTATTAAGTGCTTGACCTGTTGTTGAGGTTGAATCTGCCGTTAATTTAAATTTATTGTCACCTAATGTAGATAAAGATTGTGTAGCTTCCGTAATTTTATTACCTAATACAGCATTAGTATTATTAATCGCTGCGGCTACATCTACAGCCTTAGCTACTCCAGCTGTAGCACTCGTTGTACCATCTGACTTATTAGTAAATGTACCTTCCGCCACATTAACAGTAATCGTTTGACCAGTCAAAGACGCTGTCGCAGCACCTGCACCTGCTACCGTTAATTTTTGAGTTTTAAGGTTAACGGAGCTATCTGTACCACCTGCAGAAACATCAAGTTTTTGCGTACCAGTAGCAGTATCTACAGCTTTTGTAATCGCTGTGTTAACAGCAGTTGCCATATCATTAGCATCAACAACACCAGCAGTACCCGTTAAAGCACCAGTTGTCGTATTATTTGTCAATGTACCTTTTGCTACATCAACTGTAATTGTTTGGCCATTTACAGTTGCCTTTGCAACACCTGTACCAACAACTTTTAAACTTTGGTTCTTTAAGTTAACAGTACCACTATTCGTACCATCCGTAACTCCAAGACTTGTAGACAAATTAGCTACAGCGTCATTAGCGATAGTCTTAACATCGCCAATATTAGCTACATTACTATTATCTGCATTGCTATTCGCTACAATACCTGTGCCTACATGAGTAATCGCCTTATTACCTGCGTTAATGCCGTTAGTTCCATCAATAGAAATAGCACCTACAGTCACCTTATTAGTTGTAACACCTGTAGATCCGATAGTTGTATTACCACCAATAGTTGCAGCATCAAATGTTACATTTTTAGCCGTAGCAATTTTAAAGGTCTTACCAGTTTGGGTAATCGCGATATTATCGCCATTGTTGAAAGTAACTGTATCGCCACCCTTAACATCTTCTGCAGCAGTAGTATTTGCTTTCACCTTGAAAGATGATGCATCCTTAGCGGCATTCTTAATGGCCTGCTCATTGATAGTCAATGTTACATCGTTACCAGTTGCTTTAGTTGTAAGATACGTAGGACTGCCACTCTTAATGCCAATGTTAACATTACCAGAGGATAAGGATTTAGCCGTTGTAGTACCTGTATCACCGCCAAGAGAAACCGTACGAGCTACAGCAGTAGCAGAATCAGCAATTGATTGCTTTGTTGCCGTATTAAGATCAAAGGATACTTGACCATTTGCACCTACTGTTGCCGTAGTAGTATTACCATTTGTAAAGTTCAAGCCATCAGAAAGTTTAACAGAATTACTTCCTGTACCATTAGCTTTGTATTTAATAGATTGATCCGCATTAGCCTGGTTAAGAACATCTGCTACCGCATACAATTGAGATCCATTAATTGCATCGGTACTATTAGCAGATACTTCACCTGCTGCTACGTTCTTAATTTGACGTTCAGCACCAGCAGCGCCAACAGAAACTTGCATACCTGTACCCGACACAGTTGGTGCACCATTCCAAGTTATTGTTTTACCGCCAATAACAACGGAACCTTGACTTGTAGCATTTGTAGCAGTTGTAGAATCACTACCAAGAGCTACAGACTTATCTAAAGATGCATTGGCATTCGTGCCTAACGCTAACGAGTTTTCTTTAGATGCAGCGGCGTTCATACCAAACGCTGAAGAGTACTTTCCAGAGGCGTTCGCAATTGGACCAACTGCAGTTGCATTTAAGTCGCTAGCCTTAGTCTTACGACCAAGAGCAATGGCACTTTCAGCTGTGGCTGACACGTCAGTACCAATTGCTACAGTATTAGTTGCAGTCGATTGTGTGTTATAACCAAAACCAATAGATGTAGACCCAGAAGCATTAGATTTTCTACCTATTGCAATAGCATCGGTATTAGACGCTGTTGCCTCTGTACCAATTGCTGTTGCATCTTGTGAGGTTGCTTGTGTAGCACGACCAATAGCAATAGCATTTTTGGCCGTTGCTTTAACTTGTTTTGCAGGAATAACTCCTAGAGCATCAGTACCAGCACCAATAGCAACAGAACCTTCACCTTGAGAATTCACACTATAACCAATACCAGTTGCATATTGAGCAGTGGAATTGATAGTAGAACCTAACGCAACAGTTTGATTTCCAGATGCAGTTGCATAGTAACCTACGGACGTAGCAGCACCACCACTAGAAGTAACACCACGACCAACAGCAAGATCATTTCCTGTTTTCGCTTTAGCGTTATAACCAATAGCTGTAGCTTTTTCACCTGTTGCCTCTGTTTTTTCAGTATTATCTGTGGCAGAATTACCATTACCACCACCGATAGCAATAGCATTAGCAGCAGTTGCTGTTGCACTGCGACCAAGAGCTGTAGCATTACCACCAGAAGCAATAGCACGCAAACCTATTGCCGAATCACCCCATTTAGCGTAACTAGTAACATCTGGACTAGCATCATTAAAGCTACCATTACCAGCACTGTTAAAAATATTCGCACCGGATAGAGCTTGATAACCAAAAGAAATGGCCCCATTACCATAAGCACGTGCGCCAGGTCCCATAGCTGAAGCACCTTCTTTATTAGCTTTTGCTGATACACCTACTGCGGTAGAATTAGATCCTGATGCATTTGCTTGATAGCCAACACCTGTACTATACGTTCCGAACGCCTTACTATATGTACCAAGTGCCGTTGATTGAGCTGCAGTTGCATTAGCATTTCTACCTAATGCGGTTGCATCAGTATCACTAGCAATAGAATATGCACCAATAGCAGAGGAATTCACACCTGTAGCAGTAGTGTTACGACCAAGAGCTGTCGCACTAGTTTTATCAGATATAGAGCTACTACCAATAGCAATAGCACTTTCGTCAGAAGCATTCGAGTTATGCCCTATAGCAATAGACTTCTCACCACTAGCACTTGGGTGATTAGTTCCATCTGTATAATCACCACTAACATCACCACTCCCTAATGCTAAAGAATATTTACCTGACGCATCAGCACTTACGCCCATTGCCATAGAGCCCACTGCTCTTGCACGAGTTGCAACACCCACAGATACGCTTGATGCATTATTGGTAATCCCCCCATCATTATTAGCCTCGACACCAATTGCAACAGTATTATTAGACCTTGCTTTGGCATTAAAACCTGCGGCAACTGAATTGCCAGCACTTTCTGTAGACTGACCTAACGCGACAGCACCATTTGCCGTTGCCTGAGCACCATCCCCTACAGCTGTTGAACTCAAACCTGTAGCCCGTGTACCCGTACCAACGGCAACAGAATTTTTACCTGTTGCCTGAGAATCCCATGCTGCAGCAATCGCATTTTGTGCACTTCGAGTATCATTTCCTAGTGCGACACCACCACGACCATTGGCTCTTGCAGCTTGCCCAATAGCAATAGCATTTTCATCAGTAGCCTGCGGAGCTGTACTACCAGATTTACCAATGGCAATAGCTCCTTTTGTAGAGCCAGTGTCATAAAAATCCCCCTTTGTAGCCTCAACCTGCATAGCCTGACCAGCCATCAAAGCCGCCAAAATACTAGCCACAACAATTTTCTTTTTCCCTGTTGTATTCTTAGCCAATTCAGATACTACAACGTAACATTGTTTCGACTTAGACCAAATAACTTTAAAGATTTTATTCATTTTCGCTTCCTTTTCACTAACTAACCTCTCAACTACATGAAATATATTTTCAAATACATAATGAAGTTTAGCTCTTTCTAGAGCAATAAAACCCATTAACTTCTAAAAAACTATGAATTTGATTTCATTATTCTATCATATCCCCCTCATATTTCTCAATTGTAAATTATACGGATTAAGAATATTTAATTCCTATTTCGAATTTTGTCTATTTTTGTATTTTACTTATATTTACTATGTTCTATATTAATTCTTTATGTATTTTAATTCATATCGTATGTATTTTCATTATATGTAGTATTTCTGTCATTCTCATTATCAATCCGTTATTGATTTCACACAACTTAAGCTATACCAAATTGGTTCATTTTACTCTCATTTTTTATAGAAGATTTTCGTTTAAGAAAATATATCGATATATTTTTAAGTAATCAGATAAATTATTTAATATTGATTTATACTTTATGCACAAAAAAGCCACTCCTTACTACAAGGAGTGGCTTTCATAAAATACATATACATACAAAATTATGTGTAAACTTATAAATCAGTCTTTTTTACATATTATATTGTTGTTTTCAGAGAGAATACAAATGTACTTTGTGCGGAAGCCAAGTTGATTTTGCTATGCAAATTTTGCATATATGCCCTATACATCTCTTGTGCCGCTTCCACAGATACAATATCAAAGGTAATTCCATCCCCAATAGGCAACTGGCTAAGTCTAGGCAAATCGGCGGTAATAACGGTGCCGATTTTCGTATAGCCCCCCGTCGTTTGCCGATCCGCCATAAGGATAATTGGATTGCCATCAGATGGAACTTGAATCGATCCAAATACAGCGCCATCGGAGATGATATCGGCGCCGTCGATGT